>Ga0247806_10000032_pt1 | contig 88015 bp, 74 predicted proteins | sample UWRJL059202B1_FD_179935 | JGI IMG/M metagenome (GOLD analysis project Ga0247806, IMG submission 179935) | Plant litter microbial communities from Arlington Agricultural Research Station in Wisconsin, United States - UWRJ-L059-202B-1 | ecosystem: Environmental > Terrestrial > Plant litter >... | reverse complement strand
TCTGACTAAGTCAGACTTATCCACCCTAAATTGGTTGGCTATATCTGATAAATGTCAGTGTTTATTTGTTTTCAAAAATAGAATTTTTATTTCATAAATCATCAAACGGACTTTTTATTTGTTGAATACTTTTCGTACTAACGTGGGTGTAAATTTCAGTGGTCTTACTGCTTTGGTGACCTAATAATTCTTGAATATACCTTAAATCAGTTCCGCTTTCAAGTAGATGAGTTGCGAAACTATGGCGCAGCCAGTGTAAGCTTACAGGTTTTACTATACCAACTTTTTTGAGTGCTTGCTTTAATACACTTTGCAAACTTTTTTCTGAATAAGGATAACCAGGATTTGAACCTTCAAACAAATAGGTCTTGGGTTTAAATAAGATATAGTATTCCCGAAGCATTTCTAAAATTTTAGGTGATAATGGAACGATTCTGTCTTTCTTTCCTTTGGAGTTTTTAAGCAATACAATATTTCTTTTAGAATCGATATGAACAGGTTGAAGTGCCAATAATTCGCCACACCGCAATCCACAGCTATAAATCAAACTTAACATCATCTTGTGCTTGATGTTGCTATGCGCATTCAAAATCAATTTCACTTCGTCTTTACTTAAAACGTTAGGTAATAATTTAGATCGCTTAGGCCGGTGAATTTTATGTATTTCAATCTTTGTTTCTCGAATGGTTGTAAAGTACAGTTTAATCGCATTCACAATTTGATTTTGATAGGAATCCGAAAGATTGTTTTTCAATATAAAGTCGTTATTATAAACAATCACATCTTCATTGCAGATTTCGCTGATGTTTTTTTTCCGATAGAAAATCAAAAAGGATTTCAATGCTTCACTATAAGTTTTGAGTGTATTCTCGCTATAACGTTTAGAACGCATCCACTGTTTGAATTTTTCAATTTGCTCTATACCTTCTTCCGATGGAAGAAACTGAGTAGACATCAAAAGAAACCTTTCTGTATTTTTAGCCGTGTCTGGGAGATGCCAAAGCCTCATACTCTGACTACATCTAGAACCTTCCACTTTTTTTATTCGATCTATCAGTTCTGGTTTTTTTTCAAAGTAAACAGCAATTCGTTTCTCCTTATTATGAATGATTATTTTTGCTTTCCATTTCATTTTTATAAGATTTAAACTACTAAATTAAAATTAAAACAATATGATTGGAAACAAAAAATTAGAAAAAATTAAAGTATAGTTGGCATTCTTGAATATTTTAAATTTTTTGAATAGTTTTTAATCTTTGATAATTAGTGTATAATTAATTTTTTAAAATATAGTATATTATTTCAAATTAAGATGCCCATGCTTCAAGTGAAAAAGTAGTTTCCTACTTACGTTTAAAGTAAAATCTTCAGGTAATAGAGAAGCTTTTTAGTTCTAACATACAATTTTGATTTTTTAAATTACTGATTTTAAACTCTTTCAAAATAAGTGAAAAAGTTTTTTTTGAAATATTTTGTGTATTTCAAAATTAATTGCATTTTTGCACCCGCATTACAAAAACAGGCCCGTTCGTCTATCGGTTAGGACGCATGGTTTTCATCCATGTAAGAGCGGTTCGATTCCGCTACGGGCTACCATCAAAAGCTTCAGAGAAATCTGAAGCTTTTTTGCTTTAGACTAATTTTGTTTCAAAGTAAATACATAACACTACTCTTTCTCAAGAATTATTTCCGATTAATACGATTTTAAATACCTTTAAAATAATAAAAATCTGACATTATTAAATTCTGAAAAATATTCTACTATTTAAATCCCATATTTTATAATAAGTGCGTTTATGTTAGTAAATGTTTTTATAAATTTGCGATCCTGTATTGAAACCTGTTAATTTCAATTCAAAATTATGACTTTCACATAAATACCACATTTGCTTGAAGTCATTATCCAAAAATAAATTTTATTATAACCATAATTAAATCCAATGTTTAAGAAAAACAAACCCCGCATTCTAATTTTTATTCTTTTAAATTTATTTTTTTCCATTAATTCATTTTCGCAAAAAAATCTTTACGCTGGAATTGAAATTGGGCGCAGAGCTATAAAAGTTTCCGTTCTTGATGTAAATAATATCAAAAAAGCGGATTATAAAATCCTTTCTTTCTGGACTGAGAGAATTAATTTTGCAGAACACATTGCTGCAACCGGAGAACTTACTCAGGACGACATTAACAGAACTAGTACTATAGTGGCTGATCAATTAAAAAAAATAAGAGCTGAACATAAAATTCTTGAGGAAAATATATTTCTTGTAGCTGCTCCTCTTTTTACATCGGCTCGCAACGTCGACGTTTTAAGAAATAAAATAACAACCCTAACGAACAAAGATCTTGATATACTTGATGTTAACGAAGAAGCAAAAACATTAGTTAAGGGAGCAATACCACCAGTTGATTATGCTAACGCTTTTCTACTGGACATAGGTGCTCAAACCACTAAAGGGGGATACATTGATGAGCTTGAAGACAACAAATTAGAGTTTATACCTTTAGAGCTTAACTTTGGTACAATGACACTAACTGATGCAGTACAAAAAACAGTTGTTAATCAAACTCAGGTTAATGATATGTCGGTATATCAGGAAAAGTCTTTTGACTTTAACTCGGTTTTGCTAAAAAAAGTAAAAGAATTGTTTGATAAAAACCCTCTTTTATCAAAAAAAGATAAAATGTATTTATCGGGAGGAGCAGTTTGGGCATTTGCCACTCTTTATTATAACGAAAACGTTAAAGAACATTATGTTTCGTTAACTAAAGAAGATGTTATTAATTATGATGCGATCCTAAAGAATAATTTTACCAAGTTTACAAACCTTGCAAAAACTAATAAAGAAGCCGCAAGGGTTTTAAGCACTTACGACCAAAAATATTTAATATCAGCAAATAACATACTTATATCCTGCCTGGAAAGCATTCCGGATTTGGAGAAAAAGAAAATTTACTTTGTAAAAGAAGGGCAAACAATCTGGCTGATATCTTATATCGCCGATCGTTCTAAAAAAGTAAATACAAATTTCTAAAGAATTTCTTTTTATATCAATAAGCTTCAGAGAGATCTGGAGCTTTTTTTGTTATATTTATATTGGGCTGTTGTTTTTTGACTTATCGTTGAAACACATCTCTAAATTGATACAGCAATCGCTCAATTAACCTTAAATCTTCGGTTATAATATCTGAATTCCCCTGCATTTCCTGCTGAAACGGAATTGTTTTTTGATAGGATGTTTGTAATCCATTTGGTAAAGAAACGTCAATTAATAAATTTCCTTCTTTATCAGGAGTTAATGAAATTGCTTTTATTCTTCCTTTTATTATTCCGAATTCACGATCAGGAAAATTTGCCAGTTTAATATTTACTCTTTGTCCGGTTTTTATTTTTCCGGAGTTTAATGCCGGAGCTTTAACTTTTCCAATATATCCATTTTCATTACTTGGAATTACAGCAAAAATAGTTGCGCCTGTTTCAACCGATTGGTTTTCTGACCAAATTTGCAAAAAGCTTACTTTTCCGTTCACTGAAGATCTTAAAACATAATTTAGTTCCCAGTCTTTTACTGCTTTCTTTAATTGATAAAATGCCTGAATTTTATTGTTTTCAAGATTTATAGATTCTTTACTTTCGTTTATATGTGTCGTTTTGCTATTTCGGTTTAACTCATTCAATGATGATTTTAATTGCGATATCGTACTCAATAAACTTTTATACCCTTTTTGAGCCTGAAGATATAGTAAACGCTGTCTTTCTACTTCTTGTGAAGCATAAATTCCTTTTTGAAATAAAACTTCGTATCTGTTTAATTCATTTTTTTGAAGAACTAATTCATTCTGATTAATTTCTTTTTGCGATTCCAGTAATTTCAATCGTTCCTGAAGCTGAATTGCCTCATAACTTTGTGCTTTCCCTTCAATTTGATACGGCTTAAGCTGCGTATTTAACTGATCTGCAACGCATTCTTTTCTAAAATTTGCAAATGCGCTTTCGACTTCGCCCAATTGTGCCGAATTTAATTTTTCAAACGGAAATTTAATTTTATTGATATTAATAGTATCCAGAATATTTTTGAGTAAAAACACATCCTGGTATTTTGCCGAGTTTTCGAGAATGGCAAGCGGTGTATTTTGGGTAACAAATATTTTGTCTTTTACCAAAATGGCTTCAATTTTTCCGGATGTTTTAACGATTAGTTTTTGTGGCGGTGTATTTGTCGTTATTATAATTTGTGATGGTATAATATCCGGATATCTTACAAACCAAGATATTAAAAACAAAATCACGATAAACAATAATAAAATAGTATTGCCCCATTTTTGAATGGCTTTTGGAGGATCAGATAAAACATCTCTTACCTCTTCACTATAAATTTTCAGGCCGTCGTTTAGTTCTTCCATCTTAATTTCCTAATTCTAATTGGTTTTTAACCAGCGCGTAATATTTTCCTTTTAACTTTGTGAGATCATTATGGTTTCCCTGTTCTACTATTTCTCCATTTTCGAGAACAATAATATTGTCTGCATTTTTTACCGTACTTAATCTGTGTGCTACAATTATAGCCGTTTTGCCGTGAATAAAATTGCCTAGATTTTCCATAATTACTTTTTCATTATTGGCATCAAGAGCGCTTGTAGCTTCGTCAAAAAACAAATAAAAAGGATCTTTGTACACTGCTCTTGCAATCATAATTCTTTGCTCCTGCCCTCCGCTCAATCGTATTCCTGATGTTCCTAATTCTGTATTGTATTTATTTGGAAGTTTTTCAATAAAATCTTCGATATTGGCTACAAACGCTGCGTTGTTTAATTTATCTCTGTCGATAATTTCATTTTGTTCTGATTCTGAAATATTTCCACCAATTGTATCATTAAACATAAAAGTATCCTGCATAACGGCTCCACAATTTAGCCGCCAAAAATCATTATGAATATCATTTAAATTAATGGGACCAATATTTAAACTTCCGGCCGTGGGATTGTAAAATTTTAAAAGCAATTTCATCAAAGTAGTTTTGCCGCTTCCGCTGGCACCCACTATTGCAGTGGTTTTTCCTTCGGGAATAATACAATTGATATTTTTTAAAATCAAAGGCGAAGATTTGCCGCCATATCTAAAAGATAAATCTTTTAAAATGATTGATTTATCATTTGGCAATTCTTTTGCTTTGTGTGCCGATGCTATATCTTCATCATCTCGTAAATGCACTTGCGACAAGCGTTCTAAACTTATTTTTGCATCTTGCCAGGACTGAATAAACAGAACAAAATTTCCTAAAGGCATATTAAGCTGGCCAACAATAAATTGTATCGAAGTCATCATTCCTAATGTCAGATTACCATCGACAACTGCTTTTGCGGAAAGAAACGTAATTATAATATTTTTGAATTCATTGATAAAATTAGCACCAATGGTTTGATATTGTGCTAATTTCAACGTACTCAAAGAGGTTTTAAATAAACTGATCTGATTGAATTCCCATTTCCAGCGATTTTTTCTTTGCGAATTATTTATTTTAATTTCCTTAACTCCATTGATGATTTGAATTAATGAAGTCTGATTTTGCGATAATTGGTCAAATCGTTTAAAATCCAGTTCAGCTCTTTTCTTTAAAAAGAAAAATGTCCAGCCTACATAAAAAACCGCAGCTATTAAAAACACCAAAAAAATGGTTAAATCATAGTAAGCCAGAATTGCGTTGAATATCAAAAAAGTTACCATCGAAAAAATCATATTCAAACTTGATGATGATATGAAGTTTTGAATACGCGTATGGTCTGTGATTCGTTGTAAATGTTCACCGGAATTTCGCGTTTCGAAATAATTTACCGGTAATTTCAGCATTTTATACAAAAAATCTGAAATCATTTTTATGTTAAACCTGCTTGTTATATGGATTAAAATATACTCTCTGAAAACACTAACCAAGGTTTGCGAAAGAATCAGAACAAACTGCGAAATAAGTATTAAATAAATAAACGGAATATCCTGATTATTAACTCCAACATCAACAATTGACTGCATTAAAAATGGCAGGATAAACTGAATAACCGTAGCAACAAGAAGTCCTATAAATATTTGGTGAATTAACTTTTTGTAAGGCTTAAAATAAGGGTATAAAAACGCAAATCCTTTTGAACTTTCTTTATCATCGTCCTGCTCATTAAATTTAGTATTAGGTTCGAGAATCAAAACAAAACCGGTAGCATCTACAGTATCTGTCCATGCGGTTTTAAAATCTTCGTGAGAATATGTAAGCAATCCCTGCGCCGGATCTGCAACCCATATTTTTGTTTTTGATGTTTTATAAACGACAACAAAATGCTTTTGACGCCACGGAACTATAAACGGAGTTGGCGCTTCGTCTATTAAGCTTTCTAACGAAATTCGCATTCCCAGAGTTCGCATTTCAATTTCTTCTGCAGCCTCGGCAATTCCTGCCATTGTTACACCAAGCTTAGTAATGTTTGCTTTATCTCTCAAAAATTCGCGCGAAAAGTTTTTGCCATGATATTTGGCAATCATTCTCAAGCAAGTTGGTCCACAGTCTTTATTATCTAATTGCCTAAAATGCGGAAAATTTTTATTAATCATGAATAAGTAATTCTTTAAACTAAAATGCTAAATGCTTGTATATTAAAATTTCCATCTTACTTGGTATGGATACGTTTCGTATATAGTATTATCTTCATTTATTGTATATCCAAGTTTTGCATCTTCTTTAGCATCCTTAAACAATGCTCTAACCTCCTCATCTTTAGTACCTGATCTTGCCATACATATCGCTCTGTAATATTTTGCATCTGAAAAATTGGGATAAATTTTCAATGCTTTATCAAATAAGGCAATTGCTTCATCCCATTTTTTTAACTCATATTTTGCAATTCCGTAGTAAAATAAAGCTGTAGGATGTTCTAAGCTTTGTCTGTTTTTAAATAAATCGTCATTATATTCTTTAAATATTTTTTCAGCTTTTTCGTATTCATTCAATTGCAAATAACACAGACCTATATAAAAGCTGTATTTATGATCCATTCTGTAACCGTCACCATAATTATTTATACAATCCTGAAAGTCCGCAATTGCATCTTTGTAGGTTTTAGCAAAAATGCATTTTATAAAAGCGCGGTAAGGTTGCCATTCTTGCGGATCATATTGAACTGCTTTATCAACATACTGCATTCCTATCTCATATTTTCTAGCTTTAAAATAAGGCATTGCTTTTTGCTGCCATAAAGAAGCAATAGTACTGTCTTTTTTTAAACCTTCATCTAAACAGTTTTGCCATTCGGCCATTTGAAAGTTATAATTATAGTGTTCTGCACAATTCGTAACATGTTCTAAAATTATAGCGTCTTGTTTCTTTTTTATTTCTGGATTACTTTGAGAATAAATAAACTGTGAAATATGAATTAAAATAATTAATAGAATATTTTTCATTATAATTGAGTTTTTTCTAATGTATTTAAAGCATCAAAATTTTTAAATGTAAAATTATAAGTCTGATTACTATAATCAAACCCGTTTATTGTAGTCTGCCATTTTTGAACAGCTTCAGAATATTTTTGCTTTATGATATCATATATCTGTGTGCCTTCATGTGTTAGAACATTTTGTATTCCACTATACAAATCATTTATTTTTTCAAATCGATTCAAGTCATTAGAACATTTATTTAGATAAAAACCTATTCTTCCAATAGCCTCTTTTTCTTGTCTTTTATTAAATCTGTTTTTTGCCAATGAATTATCCAAACAAAGTAATGTGGTATAATAAGTATACAGTGCATGAAGAAGTATATATACCGTTCTATGATCTTTTAACTTTAGGAGATCTTCTACATTTTGTTCTTCATCTATTTTAAATATAGTTTTACGATTATGGAATAATGTTGTCAAAATAATATGACCGGTTTGATGGGCAATATCATCCATAAAGAAAACCTCATCATATTCGTCCTGATAAACATTAAAAAATGCAACTCCGTGTGCTTTTATAGTAGCAAACGAATTAGTATTACCTGGATCTGTTTTAAAAAGCAATATTTTTTTGCAGCATTTCTCAATGATCTCATAATGTTCTCTTGAATCTTCTTTAATAAAGGAAACTGCATTGGTTAAATAAGATATATTTTTATCGAATAACGAATTATTGAAAATTATATCCGAATTTGAAATCAAATTTCCAGACCCATCTGTAAAAACATTTCTAAGCAAATTAATTGAATGCCTGAAAACCTCAATGTTTGAATTTTCAATTCTATGTATCGGTTCAAAAACAGCTGGTTTATTTTTTTTAAAATATCCCAGTTTTGGCAGATATGCAATTTCATTTTCATTAAAGGAGTAATTAATTCCTAACTCTTCTTTATTTACAAAATAACCTTGCATAAACTCTGTCAAAAACTCATTTGGCAAAGAATTATCAATTTTATAATTAAAGTACGAGAATAATAAAGGTTCAAGAAATAATTCGTCATCTTCAAAATCTATTTTTTCTAATAAGCCCGGATTTTCTTTATAGATTAATAATTTGATCGTATTTATTATTTCTGTTTGATTAGCATTAATTTCTTTATATTTTTTCATTGCCTTTTTTTTATTTCAAGAGGCTAATAAAATTAACCTCTTGAAAAATAATTATTTCTGATAGATGATCAAATCTCCGCTTTTAGCAATTATATGACAACCACTTGCATTACCACCTACGATTGAATTTAATAATTCATTTGAAGCTGTTGCTTCTGCTCTTTCTTTTAAAGCTTCTAAACTTAATTTCATATTGATTTATTTATATGATTAGTGAATAAGGTGTGGTCTTTTTGCTAGTTCAGTAAATTCATGACAATCGTCTTGAATACCTCCATTTATTGTACTTAATAGCTCTTGTGAAACAACTGCTTCAGCTTTTTCTTGTAAATTGTCTAAACTTAATTTCATAATTTTTTTTTTTAAAGTATGTTATTTTTTTTTTAATGAGGTAGTTCATAGGGGCCAAAGTCCCCCAACCAATCTCCTACACCACCTGTATGGCAATCATTTGCCTTTCCTCCTGAAATTGATTCCATCAATTCTGTTGAAGCAACTGTTTGAACTCTTTCCTGAAGAGCTTCTAAACTTAATTTCATAATTTTAAATTTTAAATATTAATAATATCGGCATATAAACTTTGCCATAGTTTTGCTTGCAAGCACTATTTAGATACATTTCTTTTACAACTGGCCATTTGCAAAATACTTAGTAATTAAATTTTACGAATTATTTATTTCAAAATCTTTATACTGTTTACTTTGGCGATTGATAATGAAGTAAAAAATGAAAGACACCAGAAACAATTATCATAAAGAATTTCTAAAACAAAAATGTCAGATTTTCAAGCCAAAACTATGCAAACGTGTTATCTGTTACAAACTATGTAAATCGGAATTCGGGAATTCCGATACGTAATTCTTGAATTCCTCACAACAATCTATATAAACATCTTAAAATCAATAAATTAAATTGTAATTTTTTTATATTATTTAAATAGTAATTCTTTAGAAGATGATTTTTTTTTGAAAAAATTACAATAAATAAGAATATTAGAATTTATTAATATCGAATATTTAAAAAGGAAAACGTAAAACAGCTTTAAATTTTAAGACCTTAACTCAAAATAAGATTTATTGCATCTTACTGAATTTAAATCAATTTTAGCTGTAACGATTTCGATTAATATGGACATAGAAAATAGCGATTTGGATATTATTTGCTATTGGAAAAGAAAACTTGATTTTATAGGAAAAAATCGATCTGGTTTTCAAAATGAAACCAATTTTTAATTTTTTTAGTTTACCCTACGAGGTCTATGTTTACATCAATTGACGCATTTTGCACCGGACGAAATTACAAAAAAAAATGCTACAAATTGATCCTCCGAGTTTTGTGCCAAAATCGCTACACATGTATTACATTTAATTAACTAATTTTATTCGTCACTACTCATAAAAAAATTACAATACAAACCTTAACTTAACGAACAAAAACAACAAAAAAACCTATTCCATAAAGAAATAGTTTTTTTTGTTGTGATCGTGAAGCAATTCGACCAATTATTAGCCAAATTAATACTTCTAATGTAAAAAAGACAACCGTTGGGTTGTCTCTTTCAATAGTATTTTTTTTAAATCTATTTTCTTTTTCAATAATTTATACCCCTAATAATTTCAACTTTTCTTCTTTTTTAAATTGAAATAATAATTAAATCCAAGACCAAAAGTCCATTTGGTGGTAATTCTATTGTCACTTTCACGCACCTTGTCTAATGCTTTTCCTAATTCAGTACCCTGAAGATCCAGAATGATACAAAGAGAATCTGGGTTTTCATCTGAAAGATTAAAATTATAACCTATTCCAATTCCAAAGGACTGATCCCACACTTTTGCAATTTTAGTATCACTTGTAAGCACTTTCCCTGCGCTGTTAAAAGTTTCCTTTTTTCCATGCGCTTCAATATTAGAAATCGAATATTTAGGTAGAATCACCAAATAAGAATCTAACTCATTTACATTTCCTAAAATTATCTTAGGACAAATACTAAAATTTACAGCAGTCGCAGAGTTGCTAACTCTTTCGTAAATCATATTATTTTCGTTTTTTCTTTCAAAATCTTCAAGTGCCCCCATTATTCCACTTATTTCAATCTCTGGCCTCAAATTTTTTAGTAATTTAAATTCACATCCGGTTTTTAAACCCAGAAAAACTGAACTTGAAAAATCGGTATGTAAATAAGTCGCAAACCCCGCATAGGGACGCGCGATTTGCGAATTACTATAATTATAACACAGTAAAATAATAATGATAAATATATTTTTTCTCATTTTATTTACCAATTACCCACCCTAAAGTGAAGTTAGCAACAGGAACAAATTCAGTATTGAACTTGTCAAAATTTACACCTGCTCCCAAATGTACCTCCAGATTTAATTTTCCTTTATAGGTGCGCTGAAATCCCCAAATTGGCGCAATCGTAAATGAAGGAACATATTCACCATAGTCATCATTGGTCGAGATTGATTTAAAATTACAGACTGCATTAAGTGCTAGGAAATTTCCTGAATTATAGGCCGTTCTTTTACCTTTACCAGCTCTTTTTTCTAAATTATAATAATGACGAAACTGCTCATTAATGATCGGGTAAAATGACCAGGTCGATTCATCGTAATAACCATTTTTTCGATATCCAAATCCAAGACTTACTTCTGAATAAAGTGTGTTTTTTTCACTAAAACCATGCTCATAAACAAAGCCTGGAAATAAAACATTTATTTTAAACTGATTTTTTTCCACTCTGGTAGTGACATCCTGGGAATGAACATTTGCTGCAAAAGCTAGTAGCAATAAAAAACTAAACCTAATTTTCATATTTTGAATATATTAATTACTTAACAATAATCTTCTTCCTCTCCATTCTCCATTGTGCAGTGCTGCTCCATACAAATCTATAGAAACATTTGAGTAAGAAGTTGCGCCTTTAAGCCCCTTTAAATAATCCTCACTACTTTCATACGTACTTTTCCAGGTAAACAGAAAATTAAAATCAAAATAATTAGTGATTGCATTTTCATCATTTCTGCTCCATTTAACATTTTGCGTTTTAAAGGTAACTGTATTACTCAAAGAAGGAGCTTTAACAACATTATATTTTAAACTTTCATTTTTAATTTTATCATTTAAAATCATTTTATCATATGTTGCAGGCAATTTACTTGCAAATGCTTTAGCCAGCGCATCGATAGCTTTATTTAATTCCTTGGCTGTTAATAAATCGTATTCATTATTGTGTATGAATATGGTTAAGCCTTCTTCCGGATCTCCTGTATCAAAAATAAATCTCGGACCATCAGTTGGTAATTTAGTAATAATCTTTCCGTCTATACTGTATTTCACACCATTATATTCGAAGAAAACTGTACTGTAATTATAACTTGCCTGATTATAAACAGGAGTATTAAACTTGTAATCATATTGTACATCATTTACTCCTAATTCTATAGTAGTTGCATACGATTTTTCCCAGTATGATATTCCTAATGTTTTTTCTCTTTTTTGAAGTCTCGCGCTACAGCCAACCGATGAAAACAAATAATAATTTTGATTCCAGAAGCTTACTTGTATACGTCTGTTATCACTATAATAATCTTCAGCTTTATCAGATGCACCAAAAACTTTTTCCCAAATGCTATTCTTTTCGATATAAGAAATCACAAGATTTTGTTTGATTAATTTCGGACTTGTAGTAACAGGTGCCGGTGGTGGCGTATAACCGCCTCCGCCACCGCCTCCGCCATCAGGATCGATAGGCTGAATATAAGCTGGCGCCGGTAAAAACTGGTGGATTCCATCGTCAACAAGTACAACTTCTGGCATTGCTTTGCCGGTCATTTTATTCATTTTACTCATTTTACTGGTAACGCTGGTATTATTTAGATAATCATACAACTTTTGTCTTTTCTCTATGTGACAAAAATAAAGTCCGGTTTCTGTATATTTATACAAACTATCTCCAACAATAATTTCTCTTTCTTCATTTAAAAGAGAAGAAAGTACCGGATCTGAAATCAATTCATCATCAAGCGCAACCTCTTCATCTGCGCCTGATTTTGAAGTAATTCCAAATTCAATGTTTCGCTTTGCAACGCGTTTCTTTTTTTCTAATACAAACTTTTGGATCGTTTGAGTATCACCCTCACTAAATAAAGGTGTCAGGGATCTAAATCCTTTATTCTGAATTTTTCTGATTCTTCTATTAAAATTGTTTTGGTTCGTGACATTTTCTTTATATGACTTAAAGATGCTTACAAGACTCGCTTTACTTTCAATTTTGATTGTATTATTATCAGCAAGTTCAATTTCATCAACTATTTTGCTATTCTCTGTAGCAACGGTTTGATTAATATCATCGTCACAGCCCGTTAATGCAATTATACCTAAAAAGGTAACCAAACATAGTAAATTTCCCGCAGAAAATTTTAAATATTTATTTTTCATAATTTAAGTTTTTGGTAATATTGATTTATAATTAAACAGGCGTCCCTGCACATTCACCACAACTGTTGTGTAAATGCACCTCTCTTACAACTGGCCATTTGTAAAATAATGTACATCTCTATTAAAATTTTAATCGTCTTTTGTATCTAAAACTTATTTCACTAAGCAAATTTTTAGTTTTATGCTCGTGAATTTCAAATAAAAGTTCTTAGCATTTGTCTGTTGTTTGTGTTAGAAAATCAAAAGTGGCAAAGAAATCTCCACAAACTCTCGCCAACTGTATTGAATAATTCAGACCGATTAAGCAATTTGTATACTTAGTATCTTTTAAACACCCCTTAATCAAATCTTTAGATAAAAAAAATCTCTTTTTATTGAAGCCAAAACTATATAATGCACTTACGCCGCACAAACTATGCACATCGAAATTCAGGAATTCCGATATAGAATTCAGGAATACCCTTAAAAAATACACATAAACAATTCAAAAACAGCACTTTAACTAATAGTATTTTTTTCTAATTTTTGACTTGTGTTTCTACACAGATAGCATATTTTTGTAAGAAATTGATCTTTATGCTTTATTCTAAATTTCTATTGCCGTTGTTTTTATTATTTTCTACTCTCTTACACGCACAAACGATAAATAAGAATTTAACAAAACTTTCGTTTGAAGATTTAAAAGAACTTTATTGGAAAAATGAAAGCAAAAGTGCAAAGCAATTACCTTATGCAAATGCTTATTTAAACAAAGCCAAAAGCGAGAATAAACCTGTTGAAAGGGCAAGAGGATACTTTTTACTTTCATTATTATCAGAAAATGAAAAAGCTATAGTTTACTTAGATAGTGCTATTTTTTATACAAAAGAATTATCAGATCCAAAATTTCCTGCCTATGCCTATTCTGGAAAAGGGTATATTTATAAAAAACAATTTAAGTACAAGGAAGCGATAGATAATTTTTTAATAGCTGAAAATATTGCTAAAAAAAATAATCTGGATTTATATTATGAGACAAAGTTTACTATTGCTGCCTTAAAATCAGAAGAATTAGGGGAAGTAGAAGAAGCTCTTGTTTTGTATAAAGAATGCTACAACTATTATAATGATAAAAAAGTCAGATCAGAGATCTATTCGTATCCCTATCAATTGGTGCTCTTTGGTCTTGCAGATGCATACAAAGCTTTAAGCATTTCAGATTCTGCAACTTATTATAATAAAAAAGGATTTATTGAAACAAAAGCAACTAATAACCAATTATTGAATGCTCTTTTTACCTTAAATGAAGGTGCTAATTTAATCTTTAAAAGAAAATTTAGAGAATCTTTGGATAGTATTAATAATGCTCTTCCCAAAGTTATATTTTATAAAGATAAAGGAAACACATTGGCTGGTTATTACTATACCGCCAAAGCATATGCCGGTTTGAATAACAAAAAAGAAGCCATTAAAAATTTTATTAAAGTAGATTCTGTATATAATGTTACAAAAAGAATCACTCCCGAATTTATGAGTGGTTATCCTTATCTAATTTCTTATTTCAAAAATAATAATGACAAGGTAAATCAATTAAAATACATAACAAAGTATATGTATATCGATAGTATTCTACAAAACAATTATAAAGAGCTTACAAAAAAATTAAATATCGAATATGACACACCCAATTTAATGCAGGAAAAAGAAAACCTCATTAAATCACTTAAAATAAACAATACAAAATCTTATTGGAGCATTGGGTTCTTGATTTTTATAGTATTATTAATGGCTGGTTTTAGCATTTATCAATATAAACTTAAAAAAAGCTATCGCTCCCGTTTTGAAAAAATAATGCAGCATCCTGATGAAAAAATTGAAATAAATAATAAACTCGAAGAAATTGGTGTTTTTGAAGAAAACAAATCGAAAACGGATACTATTGGGATAAATGAAGATATTATTAATCAAATATTAAAAAAACTGACTGATTTTGAAACTTCAAAAGGTTTTTTAGATTCTAATATGACAATCCAGACTATATCTGAGTCTTTTGATACCAATAACAAATATGTGTCTAAAATTGTAAATATTTATAAAGAAAAGACATTTATACAGTATATTAATGATTTAAGAATTGAATATGCTTTAACTTGTTTAAAAGAAGATCCTAAACTTAGAAAATATACTATTCAGGCTTTAGCAATTGAATTTGGATTTAATAATGCGGAGTCATTTTCGGCAGCTTTTCATAAAAAAACGGGCATAAAACCAACTTATTTCTTAAAACAACTAGATGAATCTAAAACCTTAAAATATTAATAATCAGTATTTTAAAAATTAATTACTATCGAAATTCAGGAATTCCGATAAACATAAGCCACAATAAGCCACACTTTAAGAATACACCTATATATTTGCAAAAACATACTTAATCAACAAACCATGAAAACAAACAAAAAAGAAATCAAAAAATTTGATTTAGAAAAATTTGAAGTTGCAAAATTAAAAAATCTAAAATCTGTAGTTGGTGGAGATGCCCCTGGAGATGAGCATACCATTACAGATGTTGTAACCGGAGGAAACAATAAAAATACCTAATATATTTTAAATTTCCCTCATGAAATTTCATCCATTTATTTTCATACTCATACTATTATTATCAGGTTGTAAGGCTTCACAAGAACCTGTCACATCTACTATACCAATTATTACTAAAGATAAGCTAACGGCTCAGCAATTAGAGACATGGTATAAAAAAGATTATTTAACAGACAGTATACCAGGAATTTCATTAAATAAATGGTATAGCGAAAACAACAAAAAATCTAAGCAACAGGTGATCGTTGCTGTTATAGATACACAATTAGATAGTAATCATGAAGATTTAAAAGGTCAGTTTTGGATCAATCAAAAAGAAATCGCTAATAATAATATTGACGACGACAATAATGGTTATGTAGATGATATAAATGGCTGGAATTTCACATCAAATAAAAAAGAAGATTACGTTACTTGGGGCAACTTTGAATCTGTTCGATTTATAAGACATTGGGATCCTGAATTTAAAGGTAAAACAGAAGACCAGATCAAACCAGAAAATTTAGCCAATTACAAAGAATACCAAAGAGCTTTAAAAGTTAACGAGAAGGAAAATATTTATTACAACAGATGGTTCAGTGGTTTAAATCACAGTGTTAAAATTTTTCCTTTAGTGAAAGATACCCTAAAACATTTTTTTCCAAAAGAAGACTATACATATAAACAATTAGATAGTCTTTATAAAAAATACAAACTAAACGATAAAACTTACAGGCAAAGACGCGAAAGCGATGATCGTGATCTTGGATCTTTAATCTTTTATATGATGATCAATATGGAAGATAACGAAAGCACTTTAGAAGCACTTGAAAAGAGTCGCGCTGAGTTAGATTCGATAGTAAACAAAAACCTGAATAAAAACTTTAATGACAGACTTTTAATTGGCGACAATCCGGAAGTTTTAGAAAAAGGATATGGATGCGGTAATATAAGTATATCAAAAAAATCGGTTAAAAATATGCAGGGACATGCAACAAAAGTTGCAGGAATAATAGCGGCAGATCGCCAAAATAATATTGGGGTAAATGGTATTGCAGAAAATGTAAAAATCATGTCTCTTAACATTTCATATTCTGGAGATGAGAATGATAAAGACATTGCAATGGCTATTTATTATGCTGTAGATAATGGCGCTAAAGTTATTAACATGTCTTTTGGAAAAGAATTTTCGGTGCATCAACAATGGGTTTCCGATGCATTTAAATATGCTGAAAAACATAATGTTTTATTAGTACACGGATCAGGAAACGAACGTTTTAATGTTGATGAAAACCCTTATTATCCAAGTGATAATACTTTTGATGGTAAACCCGAAGTAAGCAGTAATTTCATTAATGTTGGGTCAATTTCAGCACGATTAGACAAGACCTTTGCTTCGAATTTTTCAAACTACGGAAAACAAAATGTAGATCTATTTGCTCCGGGCGAACAAATTTATACAACAGCATTAGGAAATCAATATAAATCTGATTCGGGAACTTCTTTGGCTGCTCCGATAGTTTCAGGAGTTGCTGCCCTTATATGGTCATATTATCCTAAACTTACAGCGACTGAAGTAAAACAAATTATAATAGAATCAGGAACCACCTATAACGTAGAAGTTATTGTACCCGGAACAAAAGATAAACAAATTTTATTTACAGAATTATCCAAATCCGGTAAAGTTTTAAATGCATATAATGCCATGAAACTTGCCGAGAAAATGAGTAAACACAAAAAATGACCCCTCATTTTAAAATCAAATACTTTCCGCAATTTGTACTTCGAACGCCTTTGCTTTCTTTATCTAATTACTTTGAATTACTAGAAGGTTATTCTTTAGAAAAAGCATTCAACTTATATAATACACCAATAATTAAAGAAGCTATCAATTTAGCTTCGCCAGAATTATTAAATGGATTAGATAAATGGGTTTCAGGCAATTCTACATTATCAAATGATAAAAAAAAGGCATTCGAACTTACTTTCCTGAAGTATATGGCGAGAATTTCTTCACGCTGCACACCGTTTGGTTTATTTGCCGGATGTTCTGTTGGAGATTTAGATTCTGAAACAAATATCATTTTAGATTCTCAAAATAACCACCAACGTTTTACCCAATTTGACATGCATTATTGGGTGTCGCTGCTACAGAATATTGCAAAAAGAAAAGAAGTCGCTGTTTATCTTAAATTTTTTCCAAACTCATCTGTTTATGAAATTGGCGATTTTTATCGTTTTGTTGAATATAAATATGTAGAAACGAAACGAGAACACATTATTTCAGCACTACGCAAATCTGATTTATTAGAGAAAATTCTATTTGAAGCAAAATCAGGAATTACTATCGATGAAATGATAACGTTTTTGGCAGATGATGAAGCCGAAAAACAAGAAGCATTTGAATTTATTTCCCAATTAATCTCTTTTCAATTTTTAGTCAGCGAATTAGATGCCGTTATAACTGGAGAAGATGAATGGAAAAGAACGCTTTCTATTCTTAACAGAATTCCACATTTAAATAATGAAATCGGATTATTTGAAGACTTAAAAAGAAAACTTTCAGATCTGGATAAATGCTTATTTCCTTCTCCTGATACTTACGGAAAAATTACACAAACTATTGATAAGATTGGAATTCCCTATGAAGAAAAATATCTTTTTCAGACCGATTTAAATGTAGCTGCACTCAGTAATAAATTAAATACAAACGTGTCTCAAAAAGTACTCAAAGCGATTCGGTTTTTGAACGGCATTCAAAGTCCTAAAAAAATAGAAAATCTCGAAAATTTCAAAAAGTCATTTATTCAAAGATATGAATCGGAAGAAATGCCTTTAACATTAGTCTTAGATACAGAAATCGGAATTGGCTATCAGGAAAATCATGAAATGAACGATATTCATGAAATTCTCGAAAATTATTCTTTTAAAGCACGAAAAACATCAGAAGAAAATCAAGTTTGGACAAATCTGGATTTTATTCTTCAGAATAAACTTCAAAATAGTATTATCAATAACAAGAAAACTATCGTATTATCAGAAAAGGATTTTCCTGATTTTGATGCTGATTTTAAAAATGCTCCGGTAACTTTTTCAGTAATAGTCGAACTTTTTGATGAAAAAAATATTGCTTTAACATCAACAGGAAACACAAGTGCTTCAAAATTATTGAGTAGATTTTGTAATGGAAACAAACAAATCCATAAGCTTACAAAAAAAATTATTCAAAAAGAAAATGAATATCATTTTGATAAAATTTTAGCCGAAATTGTGCATATTCCAGAAGCAAGAATTGGAAATATAATTAGAAGGCCTGTTTTACGAAATTACGAAATTAGCTATTTGTGTGCTCCGGGTGTTTCTACAGAAAATAATTTGGATTTAAACGATTTATGGATTTCCATTAAGTCTGGCAAAGTCATTCTGCGTTCAAAAAAACAGGATAAAGAAATTATGCCATGTTTATCAAATGCGCATAACTTTTTAAAAAATTCTCTGCCAATTTATCATTTTCTATGTGATCTGGAGCGACAAAATATAAAACCTGTTGCTACTTTTAGCTGGGGCAATTTAGCATCTCACTATGATTTTTTTCCTAGAGTACTTTATAATGAAATCATACTTTCAAAAGCAAAATGGATAATTAAAAAAGAGGAAATCATTGGGTTTTATAAAATGGACAAAACTAATCTTATGCTATTATTTTCGACGTGGAGAAGAAAACGAAACATTCCGCGATATGTCACCTTAAGTAATTCCAACAATACTCTTTTATATGATTTTGAAAATCATATCTCTATTGAATTATTTTTAAAATCAGGAAAAAATCAGGAGAAAACTATTTTAGAAGAATTTTTATTTACAGAAAAATCCACAGTAAAAGACATTAAGGGTAATGTTTTCTGCAACCAAATAATACTATCCTATTATAAAGAAAGATCATAAAAATGCAGAAAGATTTTTGTCTGGGCAGCCAGTGGCTTTACTATAAAATTTATACCGGAGTTAAAACAGCCGATTATATTTTACTAGAGAAATTAGCGCCTGTTATAGGAGATTTACAAAGAAAAAATAGCATTCAAAAATGGTTTTTTATTCGTTATAAAGATCCAGACGACCATATTCGCATACGTTTTCAAATAAACAAAACCGAAGATTTAGCTGCAGTTATACAAGCTTTTTATAACGTTTTTAACCGGCTAATCGAGCAAAATTTAGTTTGGAAAATTCAGACAGATACTTATCAAAGAGAGATAGAACGATACGGAAAATCTACAATGCAGGAATCTGAATTTTTGTTTTGGAAAGACAGCGAAATGGCGTTGCTGTACATCGAAATTAAATCTTCGTTTGATACTCTGGAATTTCCTTTATTGTTTACTTTTTTTGCTATTGATTCCTTCTTGAATTTATTTCGATTATCGAATCAGGAAAAATTATCTTTACTAGATAGTTTACAGCTTTCATTTAAAAAAGAATTTGACGTAGAGAAAACGCAAAAAAAAGAAATGAACAAAAGCTACAGAACACTATATCCCAAAATTGAGCAGTTTTTATCTCCTTATCTAAAAAATGATCTTGCCGAAATCTTTGATATTGTTGATGAAAAATCACAACAAATAAATAAAACGGTTTTAATCATCAGAGACAAAATTGAAATTTCACTGCCTGGTTTTTTATCAGGCCACATTCATATGATGCTTAATCGTCAATATACTTCGAAGCAAAGAATGTATGAATTAATTGTTTACGATCATTTATTTAGATACTACAAAACTCAGGAATACAAAAAATTAGCGACTACCAAATTGTAGTTTCAGTTCATTTCAAAAAAAACATATATTAGTTTAAAATAAAATGTAATACAATGCCCGATTTTACTACTATTGAATATTTAAGAACCGGAAACGAAAAACAGCGTCAAACCTTTGAGATCTTAAATCAAAATAAGATTTTATTGAATCTCGCCGAATTTGAACCCATTATCGTTGGAACAATTCCGATAAATATTGATATCGAAAACAGCGATCTGGACATTATTTGTTATTGGAAAAATAAGGTAGAATTTATTGAAAAGCTTCAATCTGCTTTTAGCAATGAAACTGAATTTGCTATTCGGGAAACCGTAATCGGAAATGAAGAAACAGTTATAACCAATTTCAAAATTGATAACTTTGAAATTGAAATCTTCGGTCAAAACATTCCCACCAAAAATCAAAATGGATATAAACATATAATTATAGAACACAAAATTCTGCAATCAAAAGGCGAAAAATTCAGATTAGAAATCATTAAACTCAAACAAAAAGGCTACAAAACCGAACCTGCTTTTGGCCTATTATTGGGTTTAAAGGGAAATCCGTATCAGGAATTACTTGATTATAAAATAAATCCTCATATTTAAATTCATTTTGCAGCCACGCAATAAACTGTATATCAACAAGTTATTAAAATTACCTAATCAAACTAAAATATTTTAGAAAAATCCTTGCATAACCGTATTTACTGCGTATCTTTGCACCCGAAACATCGCGGGATAGAGCAGTAGGCAGCTCGTCGGGCTCATAACCCGAAGGTCACAGGTTCGAGTCCTGTTCCCGCTACAGAGAATAACCCATCAAAATTTTGATGGGTTTTTTGTTTTTTATTACCTCGCTCAAGCCTTGCAAATGTTGAAACTAAGATAAAAATGAGATTCACTTTTTTAGTTAGATACTCTCTGTTTTCAGCCCTAATTGACAAGCCTTCTGGAAATACCAAGTTTTGAATTTTGATTTTACTCTCAATATTTCCTTCTCTCCAGTATTTACTGATGTTCGAAACTTTTTCTACTACCTTATCGATATGCCTGCTGTGGTTAGATATTTTTTTTGAATTGGAGTATATCTGGCTTTCAATCATCTTTAATTCGGTCTCAAACTGAAGCGCATATCTATTATATTTTTCATCTCCAAAATTTGGGTTTTCAAAATAGCGTTTATCCAAATTCTCAATTTTAGTTTCAATGTCTTTTTTCTTTGCATGCAAGCTTTTCAATTCCTCTTTAGCTTCTGCGTTCACATCTTCAAAAAATTTATTCAACTGTATTTTAAAAGGCTGTACAAATTTTGAGTTTAATGTATATTTTGACAATAACCTTTCGAAAGAATCATTGAGACCTTCTTTTTTTGATTTTTGAGTAGTCAGAGCATTAAAACTGGCATTTTTACATTTTTGGCATTTGTAATAGTGCGCTTTCTTTTTTCGAACTTCATAACTTGTAAGCAGGCAACCACACTCGCATCTTAAAAATCCTGTAAGGGGTCTAAACTCATTGACTTTAGTTTTACAATATTCTTTAACTGCAATTGCGTTGTTCTCCGAAAGCATGTTATCAACTTTCAGGAAATCTTCTTCACTAACCAGACCAGCCCAATTTCCTTTCACTGGTTCTTCAATTAATGCATTAACTAAGATCCCGCAATAAAATGGGTTGCGCCACATGGAGCTAATCCCCTGCTTTGAAATAATCAAATCCAGTTTTTCAAGTTTCTGTCTGATCACATAATCTCGTTCCCCTGCAAGTTTCCATTTCCATGCTTTTTTTAAAATCTCTCCTTCCTGATTGATTGTAATAGACTGCGTGTCCTGCATTAAGGAATAGTCTCCTACTTTTCTCCCTCTCATTGTATATCCTCTGGGAGCTTTTCCTAGCCAGTTCCCTGACCTTAACAGTGCTTTCATGCCTGGAATTGTTTTCTCCAATCTATCCATATTTTCCCTTCTGGCATCCAACAGCTTGCTGTAAATATCCAGTTTACTGTATTCATCATTGGTGCAGAGCCCTGATGATGTTTCAATCAAATGAACACCCAGTTTATCCACTAGTTCATGTACAATAGTAATAGCATTGCCCCCTGTTCGGGAAAACCTGCTGATAAATTTGATGGCAATTGCAAAAGGTTTCTGCTTTGCGCTTTTAACTTCTTCCAGTAGTTTCGTAAACTCTTTTCTTGTGAAATCTCCCGAGGCACTTTCATAAGTACCTCCCAGTATGTTTTTAAGTGTATAGCCATTCTTAGATGCAAACTGAACTATTTCACTCCTCTGCTCTTCCAGACTGTTATTTACTAACTGCAGTTTGGAGCTTACCCTAGTGTAACCCCAAATTTCTTTTACCTCGTCCTTTTGAGCTAGTTTTTCTTTTTGGAATTTTTTGAAATTTTCTATACTCATCTTTTTAGTTTTAAAAATTATAAACTATTACTGCTAATTGAAACAGGCTATCAATTATCTCCTGCCCCTCCGATTCTGAAACTGTTTCAAAACCTTTACAGCTTCGTAGTTCTTCAATAGTTAATTTTACCTGATTGTTTTTGGCTTTTTCTTTCTGATCGTTAAAGACATTTTCTCTTTGTTCGAGCGTTATATTTATGCCTTCAGTATTTGGATTTATTATGTCTCTGTCTACACTGATTTTTCTTTTATCTTTTTCTTCATTTGCCATTTTGCACCTCCTGCTCTAAACTGTAAAAGACCGTTTGCACGATCTTTACTGATTAAACATAATTATATTTATTAAAATAAATATAATTATGTTTATTTGAAGCCATGACGTTAATGGTTCCGCTGGTACTCTTTGTCTTTTAAAGTCATAATATTTCAAAACAAAAATTGCCGACCGACACCCAATTCAATAAATTAAAGCTTAGCAGAACATAACTGAAAGGTGTTTTTTTTTGATAAACAGCAATTAATAAAATCTTACGAATGTATCTTATCAATTCTTTATATATGGTACAAGAAAAAATCGTGTTTTATACATTTGGATGTAAATTAAACACGCCTGTAGACTTACTGCTCTTGAAATTTTGCTGTTATGTCAAGGTTTTTCAATGTGCTTTTCTTCAAATTCCTCTGTGAGTGATATTATCTTTTGGGACAAGACGGCAAATTCTGCGGTCTGTTTTTCCAGTTTATACAGATATGCCGAGGCTTTCTTTTCGGAAAATTTTTGATATAGAATCTTCACAACCTGATTGTAATTAACCCCGATTGCCCTAAACTGGCTGTAGAAAGAAGTCAGGCGCATATAATAATCCATTGTCGCTTTATCAATCTTAACTGTTTTTATTCCTTTTTGAAAAACACACGCTGTAATAAAGTGTGCCATTACATGCATCCCTGATGTTTCAAAAAGAGTCAGGAAACGGGCATTTTCTTCAGCAGTAAGACTGATGGAATAGCGGTAAACGGCCGGATCTGTTTTGGAAGGTCTGCCTCCTTTATGGGGGTTCTTTATTTCTTCATTTTCCATGATTTCATTTAATACTATTACTTAAAACCAATTTATTTTATAATCAGCATTAGTGACCTAATGTGGAAGTACTTGGAAGTGTTTGGAAGCATCTGGCTTATTTGTTCCTGATCCAATCTTAAACCGTTAATATTGGACATCCGCTGTCAAATGAAGCCAGCAGAGGACACTTCAAAAGAACAGGCCTTTTTCAGAATTAATTTTCTGAAAACTTGAAAAATATGCTCTACAAAGAAACTGTAACTCCCCAGATGTGGGAACTTCTGCAAAGGCTTATGAAAGATGAAAAACTAAAGGAATTCAATCTTGTAGGAGGTACAGCCTTAAGCCTGATGATAGGACATCGATTAAGTATCGATTTAGACCTGTTCTCTACGCAAGATTTTGATGTACAATCTATGCTTTCTCATTTAAGAAGTGAACATCCAGTTAAAATCAGGGAGATATTGGATAATACATTGCTCTTAGATATAGGTCGGGTCAAAGTAGATATTCTAGCCCATAAATACCCATGGCAGGAACCTATTCAAACACAGCAGGGAGTTCAGGCTTGTATCTTTACGTGACATAGGTGCTATGAAGCTACATTCTATATTTCAAAACGGTACAAGAATAAAAGATTTTGTGGATATGTATTTTCTTTTAGAACATCATCCACTTAAGACTTATCTGCATGCTTATCAAAACAAATACAACGGAAGTCCTGGACTGGCTCTCATTTCATTACTACACCATAAAAATATAGACAGAGAAGAAAAAGTTAAACTGCTGAAAGGAAAAGAAACCAGCTGGGCAAAAATGACCCAGCGTCTAAAAAAAGCAGTTTTAAACCCTTCTTTTGATTTTTCTGAACCAAAAAATCAAATCCCACCTCCTAATAAAAAGCGCAGATTAGGGAGGTAAAAATTTGAATAATAAGCTTAAAAATCGTATTTTTACTATATGGCAGTAGTTAAAAAAAATAACAGAGTTCCTAATTTGGATCGGGTCTTTTTTTGGGATTTCGATATAGATGCTATGGACTTTGACAAAGCCTACAAAACTATTATTGCCCGTATCATAGAGCGTGGTGGACAGGATGAAATAGATGAAATCGTGCGCTTTTATGGACATGAAAAAGTTATAAAAGCTATTCGTGATGAAATCTATTTCCTTCCCAATTATGCCATCGAGCGTGCTTTAAGATTTTTTCCCGAACTCCAAAAAGAAGAAATCTACTCTTATCTCAACCGTAAGGATAAACCCTATCACTGGATTTAGTTATACTTATATCTCTAAACGGGTTCTTCCGGATTTATATACATCGTCATTTTCCTCTGCTGGGTCTTAACGTCAATATTAGTAGCTAGTTTGCAAGTTATGTGGCAAAATCATTGCAAATGGGTCTTTAGAAAACCCGAAACCCGACAAGATCAAGGCCTTCCGACTTTAGGTTCTAAACTGTATTACGCTGTTTATTTTAATTGTTTTTCGTCAATAGGTTTAAGCCATTTATCGGCTATTTGGTTATCTATCTTTTCCTTTTATTATATTCTATAACTCTTCCACCTTTAATTTTATTTTTTGACAGTTAAAGAGTCTATATTTTATTTAGTGAAATCAATTTCTTTAATGTCTCTTTAGAAATCAATTTCTTTGTTGTGAGGACTTATTTTGATTATCATTATGAATAATATTTTTTATAAATTTTAAGACAAAGATATTAATGGTAACACTGTAATAACTTATAAATATCTTCTCCTACTATTTTTCATTTCAATTATTTTTTTTACATAAGTAATCTCACGTAAAGGACTGATAATTTCAATAAATAATCCTTTGTTAATGAAGGCGTCTTATAAGTGCCATATTAAGAGGTGCAATTCAAACAAATTTCTTAATACTTTCCCCCTGCAAAAACAAAAAGAAACAGGAAAGGTACTTGTTAAAAATTTATTAAAATTTCACATTAAAAATCTTATTTTTATGTGTAATATTGCCTTTAATTTAATTTGTTCTAAATAAACCACTCTCCTTCTTAATAAAAATTTACATATGAAGAAAATAACTACTCTTATCTTATTTGGAATTTGCATTTTCTCAAATGCTCAACAAAAACTAATTTTTAATTATGATACAAGCGGCAATCAAATTTTACGAGAGTTGTGCTTGTCGGGTTGTGATCCATCAGCGAAATCAACTAACGATAAAGCAATAAAAGATCTAAAAGAGGAAGATTTATTGAAATTCTCGTCAGAAGATGTTCTTTCTTACTATCCAAATCCCGTAAAAGAAGAAATGTATTTACAATGGAAACTTGAAGACAATATATATGTAAATTCCATTCAGATTTTTTCGATGACCGGACAGTTGCTAAAATCTTATGCACAGACATCTCAAAAAAACAGTCAAAATATCCCCTTTCAAGATTATCCAACAGGAGTTTACGCTGTGCTACTGTACTACAATAATGGAGATCAAAAATCTATCAAAATCATTAAAAAATAATTTTATGAAGCACTTTTACTTTACCTTTTTTTTTCTTTTAATGCATTTTGTTACTATTGCTCAACAGGATCAGGGAATACCTGTCAAAAATCTGACCGCAATAAAAAGAATTGAAAATAGTATAAAATCTTTTAGTAAATCATCAACTCTATCGTCTTTAGAGGTCCAGTCATTGACACCATCTACTCCTACCGGAAATTCTCCAGAAGTAGGTGTCACACCTGGGGAATTAACCGTTTCATTATCCGGGGCTGCCAATTATTCTGTACCTCTCGTCGTACCTCCCGGTATTAATGGTGTTGTACCACAGGTTGGTTTGAATTATAACAGCCAGCAAGGGCTTAGCGGCACTGCTGCACGTGGTTGGGATATATCGGGGGTCTCCTCTATTACCCGAATTCCATCAACAAAATTCCATGACGGAATAATTGATCCTGTTGATTTTGACGCACTAGACCGATTTGCATTAGATGGACAGCGACTGATAGCAAAAAATGGAGGAGTTTACGGTGCTGACGGCACAGAATACGAAACTGAAAACTTTTCAAATATAAAGGTCACTTCAAAAGGCGTACATCCAAGTGGTGCTAATTATGGACCTTCCTACTTTACTGTCGAATATCCAGACGGTTCAAAAGCCACATACGGTGTTATAGTAGCTAGCGTAACTCCAAATGAGCCAAGATCTTTGACAACTTGGTCGATAAGTATTGTACAAAATTTGAGAAGCATTGCAATATATTACAAGTATGCTCAAACAAATAATGTTTTACGTTTAACTGATATAATATATGGAGGCCAAGGTATTGTTGGAAATAGAACTTTAAATTCAATTCAATTCACGTATAAGGATAGAGAGAATCCGGAGCAGTATTATGTGGGTAATGTAAGTTTTACAAATAGTAAAATTTTAGAGAAAATTTCGATAAGTAGCTTTGGTACACCGTTCAAAAATTATACATTAACAAGTAATGCAAGTGATCAAATCACATCAATAACAGAAAAAAATGGTCCTAATACAAGAAACCTCAACCCTACTGTTTTTACTTATGGAAATACAGCAGAGAATCTTACCTACACTCCTATTACAACTGGCTTAGATGTTGCCACTACTGTTGCTAACAATGGTTCTGGATTTGCTGGAGATTTTGACGATGACGGTAAAATGGACTGTATATTATATACAGGTAATAACACTGCAGCAGATGCTAAATACTGGTTATATTATGATATTGATTCAGGAAATAATAATAGCATTGGATACACTCATCCGATTGGTCCCTATGAAAAAATTTTTCCTACAACATGGTTAAGCCCGAATAATAAGATTGTGCCAAATGGATGGACAGTGGCTAAGAAAAACCCAACAAATTACACTTTTACCGTCTATTCTATGGGAACTGTAAATCCAGTTTATGAACAATACACTAGGACAATAAACTTTCCTACTGTGGTTGTTAACACTGAATGCGACAAATTGTGCAGAGTAATTCCTGATAAAACGAGAAGTGGAATTTTTCCAAAAAAGATACTTTCAGGCGATTTCAATGGCGATGGTATTACAGATGTTATAGCAATTGACACTGAATTAGTAGCAACAAATTCATGCCAACCTTTACCTGTAACTAATCCACCATCTTGTGGTTATTTAACCGGCATTAGTATTCCATCCAAAAAAGTGTATTTTATTGATTTAAAAAGTGATAACTCTTTAGTTTACACTGGAGACCTGTCTGTTGGGCTAAGCAATTCTGCCAAAATAGAAATTGGTGATTTCAATGGAGACGACAAATCAGATTTTTTTGTTTTTGAAACTGGGTTTGTGAGAATTTATTCGTTGAATGAAAATAATAACCTGATTTTATTATATCAAAATACTGTTAGTGATACGAATATTAGTTTAGTAGGTGCTAAACCTTTTTTAATGGGCGATTACAATGGGGATGGAAAAACTGATTTTATGATTCCTCATGGATCTACCTCTACTATATGGTACAAGTATATGGCTACAGGTACTAGTATAGTAAAGGAAACAAAGACATTTGCAACCATACCGTTTAATACAGCAAATTACACGTATGGAACAGCCGACTATAATAATGATGGTAAAGCAGATTTACTAATTACTAGAATATACAATATCGCTAATCTTGGAACAACAGGACAAATGGAAATGGAATATGTGGTGAACAAAAATGGCGACTTTAAATCTGGAACTGGTTTTTCATTTAAAGCCAATACGGCCAATAACGATTTTGTACCTAGTTCACCCAACATCCTACTTTATGCTGATCAAAATAGTAAAAATTACGGAGCCACTTACAGCTCATCACTTGAAATTGCATTTTTCAACAGAGATAAAATACATTATTTTAACTCTGACAAAAATTATAAGAAAGATAATCTGCTATCAAATGTAACAATTGGAAATGGTGTTCAGGAAGCTATAAGCTACATACCTCTCGATCAAAAGTATACAGGCGATTCCCAATATAATAAAATTTACAATTCTAGCATCTTTACTGAAAATTATCCAAATAATGATATTCAAATTGAGCCCAATATGTTTGTAGTTTGCAAATTGGAAAAACAAAGTTCATCGGTTTATAAAAAAAGGCTATTTACTTATTATAATGCCGTAACAAATTTAGAAGGACTCGGATTCTTAGGTTTTCGTGCTGTCAATCAAACTGATTGGCATGATGATAACACAACATTATTTTCAAATATTTTTAAGAATGATATAACGTTAAGAGGAGCAGTAAAAGAAGCTTTCAAAGTCCCTAATATGTATTATCCTACATCTGAAACTCCTTCACCTCAAGACTTTTTTTCAAAATCAGTTTATGAATACAATTCAGCTGATGCCCTACAATCAAATAAGGTTTTTAAACTTAAGATAATAAACGCAAAACAATATAATGGCTTAGAAAATACAAATACTGAGTTGACCAGTATCGTATATGATAATTATAACAACATCAATTCATCAACAACCTACACAAAAGAAGGGTCAAGTTTAATTAAGACATATACTTTAAACAATACTTATGATAATTTATCCTCACCGTATATAATCGGAAGACTTTCAAACAGTGTGGAAAGCACTAATGTTTCAGGAAGTTTGATGACTAAGGAGGAGTCATATTTATATACAAACAATTTACTTACACAAATAAGTAAAAAAGGAAATAATACAGGCAGTATAATTGAAGCTAATCAATATGACAATTTTGGAAATATTATTACAAAAACGGTAACAGCTCCTGATCCTGCCACACCAAGGGTCATTAATTTCAAATATGACCTCTCAGGTAGATTTTTAATTAAGTATACAGATGTGGAGAGTCAGGAAACAAATTATGAATATAACGAGACTAGTGGTGTTCTTAAAAAAGTAACAGATCCATATCTTTTATCAACTTCCTACACTTATGATACATGGTTCAAAAAATTAACAGCCAAAAATGAGAATTTAAATAAAATTATTTCTTACACATATACCAAAAATAATAATAACTTAATTTTTACTTCACAAGGTGATTCAGGTGACTTAACTTTTACCGAAGAAACATTTGATGATTTAGGTCGAAAAATAAAGTCAGGAGTAAAGGATGTAAATGGTAATATTGCATATGTTTCATATCTGTATGATATAGATGATAGAAACTACAAAGTAAGTGAGCCCTACTTTGGCGGATCTCCTACACAATGGAATGAAACTAAATTCGATATTTACGGAAGACCAATACAAAATAATTCATTCAATTCTAGATTAAGTTCAATCAATTATTCAGGATTGACAACAACACTTACTGACGGACTAAGAGTTAAAGTGTCTACTAAAAATGCTACCGGAAATATTATTTCTATGCAAGAGAATACTGGAGGGATAATTAATTATCAGTATTATGCAAATGGCAACTTAAAACAATCAACTTATAATGGTGTTGATATAAAATTAGAGCAAGATGGTTGGGGAGTTACCAAGAAAACAATAGATCCTGCCTCGGGTGATTATCTATACGATCACAATGACCTAGGAGAATTAAAATCTGAAACCTCTCCTAATGGTGCAGTAACTACTACTAACCGTGATGCTTTTGGAAGGGTAACTAATAAAACAATAATCGGACCATTTACAGAGACAGAGACTGCCTATGAGTATAATAACATAAAATTACCAATACTTATAACTTTTACAGATCACTTAGAACCAAGTGGCTCTAACACGATAATTACAGATATAACCTATGATCCTATTTTCAAAAAACCTTTGGTAATTACAGAGAATAAGGTAGGTTATGCAAAATTCACAAAAACATATACTTACGACGATATTGGACGAGTGCTTACAGAAAGCAAAAAAGCGGAGGTTGGAACAAAATCTAGTATTGTAACTTTGAAGTATATTTATCAGTTTGGTTCCCTATATCAAATTCAAGATCAATTAACCTCTAAAGTATTGTGGCAAGTCAACTCATTAAATGCTAAGGGACAGGTAATCGAAAATATTATAGGTAACGGAATAAAAATGACAAATACGTATGATACTGATGGCTATTTATCAAAAATACAGCATGACAAAACTATTACTCCTGTCCAAAATATCATCACCCTTACTACAAAATTTGATAAGAATAATGACAATCTGAAAAATCGTATAAATAGTGCGTTTGGGGATTGGACTGAAACGTTTAAGTACGATGATTTGGATCGACTAACAGAATTTACAAATGAAAATGGTGTTCAAGAAATACAAAATTATGAAGCTTCTGGTAAAATTAAAGATAATGCACTAGGAACTTATAATTATGCTGTGGCTACAAAACCAAATCAAAATACATCTATTACACTTACTCCTGAAGCTGCAGGATATTATGCAAATAGGGAAGGAATTTTCAATGATAATATGGAAGGTAAAGGGGTATGGCAATCTGGATCAGTTCAAAACACAACACCATACACTTATGATGAAACCAATGTACATAGTGGTAAAACTTCATTAAAGTTTTCTAATACAACATCATCCTCGCAATACATATCTTCAAATAAATGGATCTCAATAGATAACGCAGAGCCTACAGAATATACGTACTCAGCATGGGTTTATTCAGACAATCCTGTCGCAGAAATATATTTGCTAATGAAGACTCCCCAAGAGCAAAATTCATTCACTGATTACGCAAGGATTAGAACGCCTAAAACATATGGTAAATGGAAGTATATTCAAGGGGATATTTTAATTCCTCAAGGAATTAAAATATTAAGCTTACAGCTACATAACAAAAGTACTGGCAACATCTGGTTTGATGATTTGCAAATACGTAAAACTTCAATTCCGACAACATTAGAGCGAAAATTAGTTGTTGATTATAATGCTTTTAAAAGCCCCTCAAAAATAGAAGAATCGGGTGTTGAGAAAATTAACTTTACCTATAATGATAATAATCAAAGAAGTACCATGTTTTATGGCGGCTTCGAAGATAAACTTTTAAGGCAATACCGTAAATATTATTCTGCTGATGGTACTATGGAAATAAAAGAAAACAGCGATACAGGTAACCTTGAATTTGTAACTTACATAGGAGGTGATGGATATTCTGCGCCAGTTGTGGCAAAAAGCGACGGGATCTTAGCGCCAAATTATTTATATTTACACAGAGATTATCAGGGAAGCATTATGGCAATTACTGATGATAACGGATTGGTAGTTGAAAAAAGGTTATTTGATGCTTGGGGAAATATAGTTAAAGTTCAAGATGGAGCAGATAATAATCTTAATGGATTAACCATTTTGGACAGAGGATATACTGGACATGAGCACTTGCAGAGTGTAGGTTTAATTAATATGAATGCAAGATTGTATGATCCTAAGCTTCATCGATTTTTATCCGTTGATAATTATATTCAGGATCCTTTAGATACCCAAAATTATAATCAATATGGTTATGTATATAATAATCCTAACAAGTATGTTGATTTTTCTGGTAACTTAGCCCAAAGAAATGGACCTGGAGATTCAAAAGGCGCTACACATCCAACAGAATTAGACGAGGTTATTGTTAGCCGAAGAAGCCCAGCTGGATATCGCGAATCTTACGGTCCAAGTTTAGTAATGAGTCCATTTTCGGGGATTACTGGAAATGTATATGGGATGGGACGTAATATCAGTTCAGGTAATGCATCATCAACAAATCAAACTGTATCTGTTGGTGGGACTTCTGGAATAACTGGAGCGGCGCCAACAGCTAGCAATACTTGGGCAGTAGCAACTTTAGCTTTTATTTCATATGATCTCGTGATTCCAGACCCCAGTGATGTGCTTTGGCCAAAATGGGCAGGATATGCAGTAGCAGAAGGAGCTATTGCAGTTTATTTAAATTCTAGCGATTACGTTGAAAAAATGAATGCCGAAATTGATAGAATATCAAGAAAAAAATACTTAAAGACTGGATTTGTTTATGAATTAACAGTTAATAAAAGTGGAATTTATCAAAATGTAAGGGGAATGAATGTGTATTTGGAGGCAGGCGATGTCTGGAAATATGGCGAAACTACCGGAACAAGGTATTCTGGTTCAGAATTAAGAACAATGGTTAATGGAGGAGTGACACAGACATTCTTATATGCTGGAAACCAAATGGATATTAAAATAAAGGAAAAATATTTAATATACGGTTACTTTTTAACACATGCTTATTTACCGCCTGGAAATAGAATCTTTAGATAAAAAAATATGGAATTTTACGTAGGAACACAGTTCTCCAAAGAATTTACTTTTGAATTAGGAAGCAAAATTAGAAATGATTTTGAAAAAATTTTAAATGATTGCTTTACGCAAAAAAGTTATCATTATGAAATAAATAAAATTTATGTCGACTTTATTTGTGTATCAAAAGAATTTGATGCTTTTATTTCAATTAAACCTTTAAAAGTAAATAAAAAAGAATGTGCAATTGAATATGAAATAAAACTTGATTTTGAAACTTTATATAATTCTATTGATGCAGATCTAATAAAAAATATCTCAACTGCATTATTAGATCAATCTAAAGAAATTTTCAAAAACAAGAAAATTAAAGATTTTGAATCGCAAATTTACATTAATGATTTAACGGAGTGCTTAAATCAGTCAAAGGCATTATTATGATAAAAAAAGATAAGCTCGTCGCGGATCTATTAAAAATAAAATCTTTAATTAAGTTTGAAAAAAACGAGGATATTCCGTATTCAGGAATTTCAGATAATAATATAAGATTGGAATTAAACAAACTCATCGATAGTAGCGTTGATGAGTTTGTTTCAAAAGTTGAAAGTGGAGCGACAGATCGTGATTTTCAAGAATTAATACAAAAAGGACTAATTAGATTTGATCGCTTTGAACTTGATACAGATGATAGAGAACGAGTGTGTCTTTATTATGAAGAATTGATGGACGTAATCAATTTAGAAAGTTCAGGAGGAATTATCAATAAATGGATGTATGGTTTTGAGTTTTAATCTCTATGACTAATAAAAATCATCTCCAATTATAGAATGATGGATAATTTTAAGCATCTCGAATAATAAATGTCAAAAAATGAGAAGTTCAGTAAAAATACTGGGATTATAATAACCATACCTTCTTCACAGAAAATATAAATCTTTGAATAGCGCCTTAAAAGCAAATCATTTTGCTGAAGTAATCTTAAATTCATTTTATCTACTGTTAAGAGAATTGCAATTAAAACTAAGGAAAAGACAATAAATAAGAAACTTAAATTCAAATTATCGCCCAGCAATTGCAAAAAAATCTTTAATAAGTGTTTAGATAATTGAACGCTTTCTGTAATAAAAAGCAACTTTAACTATATTGAAATTATGTAAAATTAAGTTTTGTGGTAGAATCGTGGCACATTTAATATTTCAAAATAGAAGTCACATAAAATAAATGTTTACCGAAGTTAGGTTCGAATCTGCAGCTGATTTCTGTAAGTATTCATAATAGTACTACTACTTATAAAAGTATATATTTTATTATCAGGTAACGCTCAAATTTGGAAGTATTTTAGATGTATTTGCTTAGTATGTCAAAAAGAAACGACTGATATTTTTTAAATGTAGCTTTATCTTTTACTCCACGAAATAACAAAAAGAAAACCAAGGTAGGACGTGCTGGATCAGCCTGTTCAAAAGACTACGGCATAATGTTTTGCTCGTCCCTCACAAACCACCCTTCGGGACTTATTCCGTTTCCTTTTGTCCTGTCTGCATCCCGTCCTTTATCATTGCTTTCTTTTTCTTTTTTCCGTTTTTCTGTTTCTTTGGAAACATATTTTTATTGGTACTTGTGCAGGCTCAATTATCTCTTCAACGTTTGCCTGAAATAAAATCGCAAAGTTTCCGGAAAAACCATAAAACCATAAAACTATAAAAGCATATTTACATTTATATGCTTTTAAAAACACTTTTACAAATAGGTAAAATACCTGCAGGCTTGCAGACTTACATATCTGAATGCCTGCAAGCCTGCAGGCCAACATACTTGCCTGCTTGTATTCCTGCAAACTTGCATATTTGTATACTTGAATGCTTGCATTTCCTCATGCTTGCTTACTTGCACTCCTGCATACCTGAGTCTTTTCTTCTAAGAAAACATTTTAAGATACACCTCAATTATTGCATCATAGATCTCCCCGCAGTATGCTGGAGTAACCAATAACACTGCTGTTGTATGATAAGGATCCGCTTTATTCACAATAACCATTACAATAAAAAAAGGGCATCAAGCCCTTTCATTAAATCTATCTCTAAAAAATATTACCACAAAGGTAATGGCAAGTTGTGTTTTGAGATGCTTGAAATGAATTCAGCATCTCAAAACAACTTGCCCTGCGGGGCTGGAAAACGCCTCCGAAGTCGGCGTTTTACTAAAATTATAAATGGAAACAAGTTATTTTGAAACGTTGTTTTTGCTTTCATCTAAATGTATTTGGTAAAGCCTGTCAAGTAGTTCTGCTTCTTCTAATGGGATTAGCATTTCTATTATTCTAAGCAGACTTCCAACATATCTTTCAGTATATATATTGCTCTCCATACTCACTTCAATTCCGTCAAGAGCAAACTTTGCTGCTTTGAGCAGATCCAATATCATGCAGAACAGGTCTCTATATCCTTCCACATTGATTTCAATATTGTGCAAATCATTTCTGGTTTCTACAGCTGGTTTGAGAAGCACAAAATACTGCTTTGGGTGTTCTATAAACTCATTTAATTTGATTTTACCATTTTCCATAATCTTTATTTTTAAATCAATTAATAATTAATCTAGCGGAGTTTTTTAATTTCATCATGTGGAGTTTTTATCAGGACTGTTGAAATAAATATACACCGATTCTAAAAATAGCCTTGCAAGCGCAAACCATGTCATCATTTCAATGTGCGGTTTCAGTTCAGGATCATTTTCCAGAGCTATTGCGCTATCTAAATCAAAATCTAGATTTTGAATTCTCTGTTGAAACTTTTGATAATAGTCAATTCCAACCACTATTATAACAACAAAGAGCAGGTCATGCACAAATTGTGAGCAGTTAATCGATTTTAAAATATACCTGAGACTATCGAACTGCTTATCTTTTGGATTTGGATTTTCTTTCAGTTCATAACAAAAATGTATAAGCAGTTGCAGGCAAGACAGCAGTCCTGCCGTCTTGACGTCCTGTAACTCAGCATCAGCGATTTCAAGATCGCCTGAAAGCAATTCTTCCAGATCGTATTCCTGAACAAGGTCGGGATATCTGTCCAGCAACAGATCAAGCTTGGGATTTTTCAACTTTTCGAGAAGTTCTGAAATCCCGCTTTCCAGATTCTTTTTTGGATTCTGCAGGAGCATATTGAGTGCTGTCTTTGCCTGTTCTGCTGATTTTACAAGTGTTTTTTCTTTCTTAAAGTTTTTATTTTTTTTCATATTAAAAATTATTGTTATTAAAGTTGAGAGCGTGCTGATACGGGATTGCGTTAACGCAATCCTATTTCTCTGGCAGTACTTCTTTTTTAATCTTTTCAACGCCTCTCTCACGCATAAGCTCTCCTGCATCAAGCATTTTGATTAAATAGACATAGGGAGTCATAAGGTCATAATCAAATTCTTCTTCGTGTGGAGACAATGAAAGCTGAGTGACTTCCCATATGAAGAATTCAAATTCTTCCAGAGTGTTCTCAGAAAACGCTTTTTGAAATACAACAAAAGGATTGTCAAATTCCTGCTTTGTCAGCGAAGAGAGATGAAATACGTCCTCACTACGGGCTGACTCTTTCACTTTCCATTTCTTACTTTTAATCTTAAGGCAGTAACAGACCCTCAGAAAAGAGCAGATTGTAGAGTAGAAAACAAAAACTTCGCAGGGGTTATCCTGTTTATAGATTTTTCTCCTATGGCTATGAATCACTGCTTCACTTAAAATATTTTTATGGTAATCAAGGTGCGCAAAGTCAAAAAAGGCTTCAAGAGCATAAAATGGATTTGCTGTCTCATAACCTGACCAAGGATTAATTCCAAAGGATATATTATTCTTTTTCATAATTTCATAATTTAGGTTCATTATCCGCTTGCTCATTTCTACTTTCATGATCATTCAAAATCTTCAAATACAACGTATGGAGTTTATCAAGTCCTTCCGCTTCACTGCATGGCAGGAGCTGTATAGCAATTTCCAAAACACTTGTAATATGAAAAGTGGGATCCTCGATTTGGCTGGAATTTTCAAGACCGGAGTTTTCAAGCGTGTGCAGGGCTATTTTAAGCAGATCCTGTACAGTAAAAATCAAGTGCGTGTAGCGTTTAAATTTTATATCGGCATGATAAATACCCTCATTGCATTTCTGAGGTGTCAGGGTTCTGAAAAAGAAACTGTCTTTGAGTTCTTTTATAAAATCATCAGCCCTTTTGTTTTCATTGGTTTCCATAATTGCTAATTATTTGTTTTCTCAGTTTCATTTTCAGTTTCATTCAGCCTTCTGATTTCATTTTGAATCATGATATCCACCTGCTCTCTAAATTTTCCGCATCTTTCTTCGAGCAACTGATAAAGTAAATAATCAACGTCGTTGGACTTGCTAAAACGCAGGGTGTTGGTCTGTTGCTTAAGCAGTTTGAAAATGGATTTTTCTTCTTTGGTCTGGCGGGGAAAGAAATCTGCAGTTATGCTAGTAAAGTATTCACAGAGCATAAAAAGGTATTCTAGGGCAAAATGATTAGGAGTGTAACCCGTAAAAACACGGATTAAAGACAGACAGGTCTGCTCTACTATTTGATGAAGAGCGGACATTTTTACTTCATCCGAACTCGAAACATCATCATCATTATATACCCAGTTCCAGATTGTAACAATAACATTGCTCCTTTGTGCTGCATAATTTGATGCGGATTTTAAATTTCTTTTCGGGGTTTCAGAAATATTTAAATATGGAGGTTTACTAATATCCTGAAATAACAGCTCCCCTTTCTGCATAATCTGCCAAAAGAAAAACTGCTGGTCTTGGCAGAGATTTTTAAGGCTCTGCACACGGTGTATAAGAATAGTAGCGGTCAAACAGCCTTCAGTCTTTGTTTTTATCTTATCACTTATGTCACTGGCAGAGTTTTCTATAGTTTCATAAACAAAGACTAAGAGGTATAAATGAATATGATCTTTCTGTACTCCTTTGTCAGGATTAAGTATCCTGCTCGAACGGTAAGTGTTTGCATGCCTGCCAAAACAATAAATAGCAGATGTTTTAATGTGCCCTGTAATTACTTCCAGTAATTCTTTTTGCTGTGAAAATTCAATTGCATTCATAATTTTAAATTTTTAGTTAATACTTGTGTGAAAAATTGTATTTTTGTTTAACACACAGGCAAGTAAGTGATTAGTCGTACTGTACCGTATCAATTTGTATTGTACCGTACAAGACTTTTTCTATATCATACAGGAGACTTACTTTTTTATTCTTAATTATTATCTTTGAGCTATGAGTACATTAACAAAACCAAATCACATAGGACGAAAAATCAGTCGTATTCGTGAATTAAAAGACATGAAGCAGGAAGCATTGGCACAAGCTATGGGAACAAATCAGCAGGCTATTTCTATTATGGAAAACAGCGAGACTATCGAAGAGGAAAGACTTATTGATGTAGCAAAAGCACTGGGTGTGAGTGTGGAAGCAATAAAGAATTTTTCAGAAGAAGGGGTGTTTAATTATTTCAATAGCTTCAATAATTTTAATGATAATTCATCATTAAATAGTCAATGCACTTTTAACCCTTTGGATAAATTAATGGAATCCGTAGACGAGAATAAAAAACTTTACGAAAGATTATTGAAAGCCGAGCAAGATAAAGTTGAATATTTGGAAAAACTACTAAAAGCAAAATAACGCTTTTATAAAAGATATATTAATTCCAAAAAGAGACTTTCGAGTCTCTTTTTTGTTGGCAAATAATTGCATAAATTATAAAATAAAATACCATGAATAAAACTATAAGCCTGAGAGTAAAGAAAGAAATTGACCGAGAAAGTGAGCTTAAAGTATTAAAACTAAAAGGGACATTAATTACTAAAGGCTATACAGAAATTATTCATATTGAAGATGAAAATGAAGATTTCTATGTGAACACTTTTTCAACTTCTACAGACCTAAAAAAAGAAGCGGAAAATTATATATTAGATTATATTTCTTCTCATAACGTAAATGATATTATTACATTACTCAGCACTGTTAAGTAGTGTTTTTTTTTAGCTTCAATTGATAGGAAACGAAATTATTTTTGAATGATTACTAATTAATTTACATATAACAATCTTGATATAATAATTATAACTAAAGGCTCAATGATAGAAGATTTAATTAAAAGAACACATACCGATGATTTTTATCAAAACTGCGATTTTAAACTTGAATCATTCAACTTCAAAACATCGGATAATACTGTGGAGATGATTTTTTCAATTAATCAAACCAGTTATGATATTCCAATCGAACATGAAGAGTGGAAAATAATTTGCAGAAACACTGAAAAATATAATGGTTTCTTTTGGAATATTCTCCTGCCCTATACTAAATTAAAAATTTTAGATAAACATCCAGCATTACTTCTCTACAATCATAATGAACTTGAATGCGAAATTATCGGAGTACCTAAAGATATTAATCAATTTATTGCTGATATTTCTATGATACTTGAAAGAGAGACAGGAAATTGGATTACTGTTCCAGACATTTTATGGAATAGTGAAGAGCATTATAAGCTTTTCAACAAAAAAAATATAAGTATTCCGAAGTCGATAGGCAAGTCTATCAAAGAAGTTTGCGCAAAACACAATCTAGCATTTAAAGTTACCCATGAAGTAACTGGAGATGACAAACGCTACGCACACAGGCAAAAAAGCAAAATTTTGATTTTTGGAAACGAAGATGTTAGTCCAAACGATTTTTATCTAAAACAGCCATACGTTATTGCAGAGAGTTTTATAGCAGAATGCATTAAATAAGTAGTTTATGAATACAACTTCCATGTATAAATAAAATTACTTCGAAAGATACACCTCTAATTTAACAATTAGAAAAGGCTACCGATCTAACATTATCTAGTTAACAAATTCATTAATGTTCATAGGAAAAAATTATATTTTAAAATGTAACAAAATTTCAAATAATTGTATCACATATAAAATATAATCCAAGATTAAGTAATATTATTTTTTTCTTTATATTATATTTGTCAATAAGAAAAATCAAATACTCAAATTGCTGATTATCAGCATTTTAAATTAAAAATATGTCAGAAGAGCAAAAACGCCTTTTAGAAGCTCAACTTTGGGGGATCGCAAATCTATTAAGAAATAAAATTAGTCCTGATGATTATAGAGATTATATCTTAGGTTTTATCTTTTTCAAATATCTTTCAGAAAAACAAAACCTTTATGCTAACCAACTCTTAGTCGGTGAGGAAATTACAGAATTCACAAAAGTAACGGACAAAGAAACACTAGAGGCAATCCAAGAAGAATCACTATTGAAGCTTGGTTATTTTCTTCAACCATCGCAACTTTTTTCTGTAATTACTGCAAAAGGAAATGCAAATACAGAAACAGAAAGTAATTATATTTTAGAAGATTTACAAGCAGTACTTAACCATATTGAATTAAGTACAATGGGAACAGAGTCCGAAGAAGATTTTAATGCTTTATTTGAAGATTTAGATTTAAATTCAACTAAAATTGGACGCTCAGTGAGTGCTCGAAATGAAATAATTGTTCAGATATTAAACTACTTAGACAAAATTGATTTCAAATTAGAGGAAATTGACGCGGATGTATTAGGAGATGCTTATGAATATTTGATCGCTAAGTTTGCAGCTGGAGCTGGAAAATCGGCTGGGGAATTTTACACCCCACAACAAGTTTCAAAAGTGTTATCAAAAATTGTAACTACAGGTAAAACAAAGATAAAATCAGCTTACGATCCTACATGTGGCTCAGGCTCACTTTTGCTTCGAATTACTAAAGAAGCTGAGGTAAGTGAATTTTATGGACAAGAATTAAACCGCACCACATTTAATTTAGCTCGAATGAATATGTTACTACATAATGTACATTTCAGAGAGTTCAATATCAAACAAGAAGACACTTTAGAACATCCACAACACTTAGACAAAAGATTTGAGGCTATTGTAGCTAATCCCCCTTTTTCTGCTCATTGGAGAAGTGATGCAAATCCCTTAAATAGCACTGACGAACGTTTCAGTCAATATGGTAGAATAGCACCTAGAACGAAAGCAGATTATGCTTTTTTACAGCACATGCTTTACCAATTAGCAGACAATGGAATTATGGCGAGTATTTTTCCTCATGGTGTTTTATTTCGTGGTGCAGCTGAAGGTGATATAAGAAAATATTTAATTAGTGAATTAAATGTTTTAGATGCAGTAATTGGCTTACCAGCAAATATATTTTATGGAACATCTATTCCAACTTGTATCTTAGTACTTAAAAAATGTAGACAAGCAAATGATGATGTAATATTTATTGATGCAAGTGGTGAAGAAAACTTCAAAAAAGAAGGCAATCAAAATGTTTTGGAAGATAAGGATGTTGAAAAAATTATAAATTCTTACCGCAATCGAATTGAAGAAGACAAATATAGTCATGTTGCTACGTTAGCTGAAATTGCATCTAATGATTATAACCTTAACATTCCCCGATATGTAGATCGTTTTGTAGAGGATGAATCTATTGATTTAGATGAAGTAACCACAGTCATAAAGCAAACAAGGAAAGAGATTTCTGAAGTTTATGAAGACATTGCCTCATATTGCCAACAATTAAATATACCAACACCATTTTAATATGACTAATGAAACAGCAATTCCAAGATTGAGATTTCCTGAGTTTAATGATATATGGGAAGTTAAAGCTTTTGGTGATTTATATAACTTTAAAACAACAAATTCATTTTCTAGAGATAATCTGAATTATGATAAAGGTGAGGTAAAAAACATTCATTATGGTGATATCCATACAAAGTTTAATTCTCATTTTGATATAACTAAAGAATTGGTTCCTTTTATCAATGAAGATGTTGACATAACTCGAATTAATGATGAAAACTATTTAGTTGAAGGTGATCTAGTAATTGCTGACGCTTCGGAAGATTATGCTGATATCGGAAAATCGATTGAGATCGTACATCTGAACAATGAAAAAACTTTAGCAGGCCTACACACTATTTTGGCGAGACGTAAATCTGATGATATTTCCATTGGCTTTGCTTCCTTTGTTCTCAAAACTAATACTATTCGAACTGAAGTAATGAAGATGGCTCAAGGTTCAAAAGTCTTAAGCATTTCAGCTGGAAGATTAGCGAAAATTAGATTAACATTGCCAAAACCAGAAGAGCAAGATAAAATAGCTACCTTCATTACAAAAGTTGACAGGCAAATCCAACTTTTAGAAAAAGAAAAAAAACTATTAGAAAAATATAAGAGAGCCATTATTCAAAAAATATTTAATCAAGAAATAAGGTTTAAAGATGATGATGGAAATAATTTTTCTGATTGGGAAGAGAAAAGTTTAGCAGAAATTGGGACTATTATAACCGGAAAAACTCCAGACACAACAAAAAAAGAGCTTTGGGACGGGGAAGTTTTGTTTATTACTCCTACAGATATACGTGAAGGTACGAAGTATCAAACCGCAACAGAGAGGTCGGTTAAAAATACTGCCAGGATAAAAGTATTGCCAGTGAACACAATTATTTATACGTGTATTGCTTCAGTTGGAAAAATGAGTATTTCAACAAAACCGAGTATTACCAACCAACAGATTAATTCTATAATAACTTTCGATCAGTATAACTTCGAATTAATATATTACTCATTACTAAATATTACACCTAAAATAAAATCAACACAATCAAATACTACCCTTCCTATAATCAACAAAACTGAATTTTCAATGTTTAAAATTCACATTCCTACTAGTAAAATTGAACAAAATAAAATTGCTTATTTTCTTTCCAATATTGATATAAGCATCGAAAAAGTAGCAAATCAGATTTTTCAATCTAAAAAATTCAAAAAAGGTTTGCTACAAAAAATGTTTGTGTAATTTATGGAATTAACGAAACAAGCTATACAAAAACACAAACAATACATTGAAGGTTTAGAAGGATATACAATAATGGCTTCTGAAATAGAAGATAATGTAACCTTAAATCCTGACATTTCGATTGAAGCATGTAAATCTTTAATTGAAGGTCTTTGTAAAAAAGCCCTAGAATTATTGAGTAATGAATATCAAACAACTAAAAGTATTCGTAAGAATTGTGACAACAATTTTCCGTTTTTAGTAAAGCAAGCATTTGAAAATATTTATAGAAATAAATTTGAAATTGATATTCATAACGCACTATACAAAGTTATACGTAGTAAAGTTAAAATTGATAAATTTATTAATTCTGGTGCGGATGTAGTATTTGAAAACACTAAGGAAGCAATATTAAAAATATCAGTTATTAGAGATAATCGAGGAGATATTTGTCACGGAAGAATTTACCCAAAGGTAGATGAAAGTGAAGTACATTTGGCAAAATCAATAGCTTCAATTACCGATGGAATTTGTTCATTTATGATAAATGAATTTTCAGCTCAATATAGTGAACTTGATTTATCGGCTAAAAAATTGATCTATGAAAATTTTACAGATTTTAATGAATGGTTAGATAATAAGCATAATGTCCTTTCGGTAAAAGTTGATTTTAGTAAATTATTGTATCAAAATGCATATGATAAATATGAAGAATATTATTATTCCGAATATTTAGAAATTCTAGAAGATGAAACAGAAGAGTTAATTGAAACAGAAATTTCTGAAGAGCAAATAATTGAAACAATTAAAAAAGAGCTAAATATTGAAGTTGTTAATAAGGAAGATGAGAGTAGTTATTTTGAAAAAATTATTGAGGAACAACCGCAACATATCAAATTATCAACTGAAGAATCTGAGAAATTATTTGAAGCAACTTTTGGAATAAAAGAAGAAGTAAAGCCAGTTGTCCAGCTATCAAATACATTTGATGAAACTATATTTTGGACAGAAAATAGAACTCAATTGTTAAATAAGTTTGCAGATACTCAGTCGCTGAAAGTTGATGGTTTAAAAAAGATTATTGAAGACTATTTAGCTTTTAATGTTGAGCCTTTAAGAGATAGTATAGGAAAAATCATGAAATATCCGCCATCATTAGCTGACAGAAGAACCGTGCTTTTAGTTATGCTAGAAGAAGTATTGGATTTTGCAGCTGACTTAAAAGAAAAAGAATGACAGCACAACCAGAACAAATACTAGAAAAAAATCTAATTGCTCAGCTAACACGATTGGGTTACAAAACTGTTGTTGTTAAAGATGAAAAGGATCTTTTAGAAAATCTAAAAACACAATTAGAAAAGCATAATAAAGTTGTAATTAGTCAACAAGAGTTCAAGCAAATACTAAACCATATAAATAAAGGGAATGTTTTTGAAAGAGCTAAAATCTTACGTGACCGAATTCCTTATACAAACGATTTAGGACAGAATAAGACCATTGAATTAATCAATCAAATTCATTGGTGCCAAAACGAATTTCAAGTCGCACAACAAATTGAAATTGAAGGAATTTATAAAAATAGGTATGATGTTACTATTTTAATTAACGGGTTACCATTAATACAAATTGAGCTTAAAAGGAGAGGTCTAGAATTAAAAGAAGCCTTTAATCAAACAAACAGATATGAACGTCATTCTTATGGTGCAGGAAATGGTTTATTTCAATTCATTCAATTATTTGTAATTAGTAATGGCGTAAATACAAAGTATTATGCAAATAATGCTTTGAAATCTCGAACATTCAAACAAACATTTTATTGGTCGGACGAAAAAAACAAGCTGATTACTCAACTAGCTGATTTCACTAATATTTTCTTAGAACCTTGTCACGTTTCAAAAATGATAACAAAGTATATTGTTCTCAATGAAACAGTAAAAGCCTTAATGATTTTAAGACCTTATCAATTCTATGCCACCGAAGCAATTATCGAAAAAGTTAAAACAACTAGCAAGTTTGGATATATTTGGCATACTACAGGCTCGGGTAAAACATTAACATCATTTAAAACGGCACAAATTCTAACCAACTTACCCAGCGTACATAAGGTCGTTTTTGTTGTAGACAGAAAAGATTTAGATTACCAAACTACAAAAGAGTTTAATGGTTTCAGTAAAGGGAGTATAGATGGAACTAATAATACTGAAGCATTAGTTAAACAATTGGCTGGTGATAATAAACTTATAGTTACTACGATACAAAAACTGAATACAGCTATCTCTAAAACAAAGTATTTAGGGAAAATTGGCGCTATAAAAAATGAACGAGTGGTTTTCATTTTTGATGAATGTCATAGAAGTCAATTTGGAAAAACTCACGATACCATTAAAAAGTTCTTTGTGAATTGTCAAATGTTTGGATTTACTGGTACTCCAATATTTCCTGAAAATGCTGGCTCAAATGAATTCGGAAAACGAACCACTGATATACTTTTTGGTGAGTGTCTACATAAGTATGTGATAACCGATGCCATTCGCGATGAGAACGTTTTAAAGTTTTCAATTGAATACATTAGAACCTTTAAGAACAAAGAAATTATTACAGACAGTAAAGTTGAAGCCATAGATGAAGACGAGGTAATGAATGCACCAGAACGTTTAAGCAATATAACTGATTACATAATAGCAAATCATAATAGAAAAACTCACAATAGAGAGTTTTCATCGATATTTTGTGTATCTAGTATTCACAGTTTAGTTGAATATTACAAACTATTTGAACAAAGAAAAAAACAAGGGCTACATAACCTTAAAGTAGCAACTATATTTTCATATCATTCAAATGAAGAAGATTTGGAAGCTACAGGAACTTTCGAAGAGGAAGATATTTCACTACTAACTGAACCAAAAGAAATTTATCAAAATATTCATTCTAGGGATAATTTAGAAACTTTTATTGGACATTACAATCAAATGTTCAGTACTAACTATACAACAAAAGATTCACAATCTTTTTATAATTACTATAATGATATTGCGAAACGTGTGAAACAAAAAGAAATTGATATTCTATTAGTTGTCAATATGTTTTTAACTGGTTTTGATAGTAAATCTTTAAATACTTTATATGTAGATAAAAATCTAAAACATCACGGCTTAATTCAGGCATTTTCGCGAACTAATAGAATTTTAAACGAAGTTAAATCACAAGGAAATGTCGTTTGTTTTAGAAACTTAAAACAAGATACCGATGATGCTATTGAACTCTTTTCAAGGTTGGAACATAAGAATCAAATTATACTTCAGCCCTATGAAGACTATATAGTTAAGTTTAATAAAACTTACATTAGTTTAATTCAAATAACACCGACAGTAAACAGTGTTAACAGTCTACAAACCGAGGAGGATGAATTAGAATTCATAAAAACATTCAGGGAATTAATGCGCTTGAAAAATGTATTAAGCACTTTCACTGAATTTAAGTTTGAAGACCTTTCAATGACTGAGCAACAATTTGAAGATTATAAAAGCAAATATTTAGATCTTTACGATAAAGTCAAAAATTTCAATCATAAGGAGAAAGTTTCAATTCTTGACGATATAGATTTTGAACTAGAGCTTATACATAGAGATGAAATTAACGTAACTTATATTTTAAAATTATTAGCAAAGCTAAATAAAGGGACTATAGAAGAAAGGGAGAATCAAAAAAAATCAATTGTTGATTTAATTTCTGGTGATGTGGATCTTAGAAGCAAACGAGAATTAATTGAAAGATTTATTGAACAAAATTTGCCAATAATAAAAGATGATGATGATATACCTGATGAATTTAATAAATTTTGGAATTTAGAAAAAGAGGTTGCTCTTAATAAAATTGTAGATGAAGAAAATTTAGATGCTATTAAATTAGAGGAAATAATTGGAAAGTATATGTTTACTGAAATGAAACCTCTGCGAGATGATGTCGTAGGTATGATGAATACTAAACCCGGATTAAAAGAAAGAGGTATAACAGCAGAAAGAATTACTGATAAGATTTACAATTTTGTCAATACATTTATTAGCGGAATAGCAATCTAAATGTTCCTAGCTGTCGCATTTGAAGCATTCCGAAAAGGAGTTTCTCATCTCTAAGTACGACGACAAAGCCAAAGGTCGTTGATGGCAATATTAGACAATCGTGGAATAAAAACTTAAATAATTAGTTTATGACATTTATTTCTAAAAAAGATCTTAATAAAATAGAATCTGATTTAAAAGATAAGATTAAATCAAAACTTTTAGACGGTTTTAAAAATAGAAAAAAGCTATTGGTTGTAAAAGTTGACAGTATTACCATTGAATATCAGATTGATGAAAGTAAATCAGGTCGCAACAATATCTTTATTAGTCCAGTGTATGCTGATGCAAAAGTGTGGGTAGATAATAATGACAACAATAGCCATGGGAATGACCGAATACAAATAAGAATCAATTCGGCCACATTCTCATTTAATGAAGAACTAAAAAAATTTGAACTCGATAACGAGAATGACTTGTTTTTAATAGACATGTCATAACAGAAGAATCGCAAAGAATTAAAAAACTTGTCGACAACTTACTCAGTTCAGATTATACAATTTTTCAGTAAGTACAAAAATGAAATTAGCTTATTAACTGGAATATATAATCTTTACAGTTCTCTACATAGAATCTTTTCAACCCACTCTAACGAGTCCACTATTCTTTAATATCTTATATAATTTCGTCACAAAGTTCGAGAATCCCCTGCGGGCGCTAGCAAAAAATTCCCCCATAAATGCAGGGGAAAATCCCTGCTTTATTGCGTTGCTTTTTGCGCTTGCTAGGCTATTCTCAGTGAATGTTCCATAATTAATTTAAAATATAGAAATTATGGAAACTTTAAATCAAAATTGGCAGACTGTATCTGAAATTGAACTGATCTACAAAACGAAAGTAAAAAACTCAGAAAGACCACAAATCAAATCTTCCAAAGACGCATACAAACTGGCACTTTCAGCTTGGGATTACAATAAAATAGAATTCTTTGAACAGTTCAAAGTATTATTGATGAATCAGGCTCATAAGGCACTTGGAATTTACGAAATCTCTTCTGGAGGAATTGCAGGAACCGTTGTAGATCTTAGATTAATCTTCTCAGCTGCTCTTAAAGCAAATGCTACATCTCTGATGATGATCCATAATCATCCTTCAGGAACTCTTACAGCATCTGAAGCAGATAAACAGATAACTCGAAAAGTAAAAGAAGCTGGAAGACTTCTTGATATCACATTAATAGATTCATTAATTATCACTAGTGAATCTTATTATTCCTTTGCTGACGAAGGCGCTTTATAAGCGCCTTCATATAATGATTTGTAAAATATATCAAACAAGTTAAAGGTCTTTCTATATGTTTTTAGATGCAAGTGTAATAATCTAAAAAGTGATTCTAGTTAACAGGTATTATTACGTAGTACTTATTTAAACTTAATTATTTATTTTTGAAGCTATTGAACTTAGTTTCTCACCTTTATGGATTTCCGTAAATTTTCAAGATCCAAAAATTCGATATTTATAATGAAATATAACGACAAGAGCTTGCTTCTAAAAACAACCTTCTTTATTATTATTATTATTTAAATAAAACAAACAAATTTAACCAAGCTCAAATGAAACGAATATTATTAAAAGTAATTGAATTACTACTCTCTGCATTATCTGCAGTTAAATCAAAAATTTCAATTTCTAATAATTCTATTGAAGACAGCTCCTACTTTCAGCTTTCTCCAATAAGCGATTTGCAAAAAAGCAAACATTACATAGATGCGCTAAATTGGGCGTTAAAAAATCGCAGAGAAAAAGATATTAAAAACATTGCACTAACAGGTCCTTACGGTGCAGGAAAAAGCAGCATACTAAAAGCGTTTCAGCAGAACTGCATAGACAAAAATTTACATTTTTTAAATATTTCATTGGCAACTTTTAAAGAGGAAATTTACGATAGTTCTTCGACTCAAACGCCTGAAGAAAAATTAAGATATATAGAAGTTAGTATTTTACAGCAAATTTTCTATCATGAAGAAGATAATAAAATACCAGATTCACGCTTTAAAAAAATCAAAGTAAGTAGCAAAAAAGAATTAACTATAAAATCAGTTTCTTTGCTGACTGCTTTTTTATGTTTGTTTTGGTTGTTTAGTGATGGAATAAATTTTGATAGTTTTCCCAATTTTGCTTCCACATCTATATTTTTTGAAAAAACTAGTCTTCTTCTTATAATTGGTTTTATGACTTACATTTCTTTTATTTATTTAAAGAAAGAGAGTAAAAAAATTTTGTTTTTCATTCCAATTTCCCTAGTTGTCATTAATGTGCTTTTATCAGTCCTTATCGGTGCAAAATATATCTTTAATGTTGATAAGTATAATTATGAAGTTGTCCAATTTTCAGATTTCAGAAAAAATCTTTCAGCTTTCTCCATACTTTACTTATTGTTTTTCTTTTTTTTATTAATAAAGGAATTAATCACATTCTTAAATAAAATTTCAGTTAATAAATTGAAATTCCAGGAAGCAGAGATTGAAATCGGCTCCAAACATACAAAGTCAATAATGAACCAGTACCTCGATGAAATTCTTTATTTTTTTAGTGTCAGGCCATACAATGTAGTTATTATCGAAGATCTCGATCGATTCAAGCAAACTGAAATATTTACAAAGCTGAGGGAAATAAATTTATTACTTAACCAATCGGAAAAGACTAAGGATAAAAACATTGTTTTTATTTATGCTGTACGGGATGAAATGTTTCATGATAAGGATAGAACAAAATTTTTCGACTTCATAATTCCGATTATCCCAACTATAAATTCTTCAAATTCGAGTCAAATTTTATTGTCTAAAAATATAGATAACAACTACTCTCTTTCTGAAAGTTTTATAGAAAACATATCATTTATTATAGATGATATGCGCCTTCTCCATAATATATGTAATGAATTTTTTCTTTATAAAAACCTTCTATCTCCACAATTAAATCCGGAAAAGCTTTTTTCTATAATAACTTACAAAAATATTCTTCCCAATGATTTTGTTATGTTAAGTAATAATCAAGGTGAATTACATAGATTGATTAATAACAAGAATAATTTTATCTCTCAAATAAATAAAAAAATCGATGATGAGATTAACATTTTAAAATTGGAACTTGTGAATTTGGAATCCAATTACCATAAAAACACCGTAGATCTGCGAAAAATTTACATCCTAAAACTAATTGAAAAATTAAACCACTTTGACTCTTTCATACTTAATGATATAGAAGTTACTTTTGACGAACTTACTACTAATGAGAATTTTAATTATATAATAAATAACAGCTTACACTACAATAAATTGTCCAACAATAGAAATAGCTATAATCTATCAAAAGAGATATCTCCCGTTAATGTAAAATTCAATGAATTGGAAAGTGAAATTAATACATCAAAAGGATACAAAAAACTAGAAGCAGAAATTGATGATAATAAAAATAACGCCGTCAACTCTAAAAGATTAAAAATTAAAGAGTTGGAAAACCAAAAAATGATCAATCGAAATATGCGCTTGATCAAACTTCTAAAAGATGAAAGATTTGATATTAAAGCAGAAAGCAAAACTACTTCTAATAAGAAACTAACTGTTTCAAAAGTGGGAGAAGCGAGTATAGAAAGAAAACTCGCAAATAAAAAAAATCTTATTGAATCACAAGTTCAGCATTCAAATTTGAATATTCCATTGCAGAATAATGAATTCTTAATTACGTTTATAAAAAATGGTTATATAGCAGAAGATTATATTGAATACATATCTATATTTCATGAGGGATCAATAAACAGAACTGATCATTCATTTTATATAAATGTGCAGAATCGAATTCATCAAGAGTTTGGTTATAAACTAGTTCGCACTTCAAACTTAATAAACAAAATAAATACAGAAGATTTCAGCACCGAATTTATTTTTAATTATAATATACTTGATTTTGTCCTGAAAAATAAAAATGAATATAAAAAACAGCTCGAAAATCTTATTAAAAAGATTTCAGATGAATCTGAAAAATCGATTTCGTTTATAATCTCATCTTTTGAAAATATAGAAAATATAGATGAGTTCACAAAAGAGCTGACAGCAAAGTGGAGTAATTTCTGGACTGCAATAAGCGCCAACAAAACTATAGATACATCTCTATTAGATGACATTTTTTTAGCTACGATAAAATTTTCCGATATTGAAAGTCTGAAAAACATCAGCAATAATAATACTTTCAAGCAAAAAATATATAAAAACCCTTTATTTTTAAGTATAATCGATGATGAGCAACGAATCAAGGAAATCATAACGAAATTAGCTGTTGATTTTGAAATTCTCGATTTAGAAAATTCGCCCAAAGAACTTGTTAATTTTGTATATAAAGAATACCGTTACGAAATAAATATACAAAATGTAGAAAAGTTTATTAAGTTTTATGGACAATTCAACCAAGTCAATTTTGACAAATCAAATTATAAAGCTATTCAGGAATCCAATTGTGAACCCTTAAAAGAATACATTCACGAATACATTGGAGATTATATATCTAATATATACTTGCTACTAATTACTAATAATGAGGAAGAAGAGTCTCATTATATAGATTTATTAAATAATGAAGATATCACGGATAATAGCTTTGACTCTATTATAAATAAAGTAAATACAAAAATTACAGATGCAAGCACTCTCCTAAATAAAGAAATTCAATTGAAAATGCTTTCACAGAATAAAATAAAAGAAACTTGGGAAAATGTATTGTTTCTTATTAATAATGAAATAAGTATTGAAGCCGTTTCAATGTACCTTAATGATATAAATAATGCTAGTGTTTTAAGTAACCATAAAATAAGTAGAGATAAAAATAGCGAAGGAACTTTTAGATATAGCAAGAGTTACAAAAAGGTGCTAGAATTGAATTCAATTTCATTGGAGAGTTATAAACTACTCATAAAATCAAATGTATGGATTTATAAAAATATTGATATCGAAAATCTATCTGATGAAAAATTAAATATACTTATCATAGAAACAGCTATTGTTCCGGATAAAACAAATTTTACCATAATCAAAGAAAAAAAACCTAATTTTCTTTTGTTGTTTATCGAACTCAATACACCGAAAATATTAAATATTCTTGAAGAAATAGAAATCGACAACTTTGATCTAGAAAAGATATTAAAATCAAAAAAACTTTCAGATGATGCGAAAAATAAGTTTTTAAATAGATTGACTGAAGATGATATAATATTAAATTCTAACAACATAACTTTAATTGCAGAATTAAAAGCTAAAAATAATTCCATTAGTTTTTCTGACGATTTACTATCTACAATCTTAAAAAATAATGCAATTCCTTCTAAAAATAAAATTATAATCTATAACAAAAATTACTCAAAACTGGAAAACTCGGAAATCGGGGACTTTATTATTAACCTTTCAAGAAATTACGCTGAAATTGCCAACAAAGATAAACAGGCTTTAATAGAAAAAAATAGTGATAACTTTACAATGCTGGAAATCCTGAAAAACAAAGGTTTTATTAATTCTTACAAAGAAGAAAAAAAAGGAATTCGAATATATCATAAGAGAAAATAACTCTGTTGATCTAAGATCTTCTAAAAAATAGTTACAAAATGGTTCGAAAATTGTGCCATTAGTGCGACAAAAAACAAACCTTTAAACATCAATTGTTTAAAGATCTATTTTTCTGCAAAGTGGCTTATGAAAAATAATTTCACACATCATGTAGTAGACAATTTGGGTCGAGAGCAAGCAACTGAAATCTATACACAATTATGATTATCTCTAAAAACTTGTCAAAGAAATTACAGAGTTTATAATATTACTTTAAGACGCAAGTGCAACAATCATATTATAATCCTCAATAAAGTGGTTAGATAATTGAATGCTTCCCGCTACTAAGACAAAAAGCACCGCTTGAAAAAGTTGGTGTTTTTTTTTATTTTAAATTCTAACAGCTCGCGTCGGGATTATATCCGCCGCCGCGGACACAGGTTCGAGTCTTCGCCGCGGCGAATTACTAAGACAAAGTTTCAGAGAAATCTGGAGCTTTTTTTTGTTTTAATTAAATTGCAATATGCTAAACTGTTGAATATTTCAATTCCGACTTGTAAAATTTCCAAACTTATTTCAATAAAAAAGACTGTTCAAACGAACAGTCTTACTATGTTATAAAAAGTAGATAGCCTAAGCCATAAACAAAGCATATTTATTGTAGTTGTACAGGACTAAATCATAAGGAACAAGCTTAGAAGCAATCTTCTCTGAAGATGAATTAAATTTGATTCCGTTATGTTTTCTAAACAAATAGATTTCCTTTAAGCAATTTGATAAACTTTGGTGAATTGATGTTGTAAAAGTTGGCAATTGCTTATCGCCCACCAATAAATCAATTTGATAATTAGAACTACTTTTAGAAAGATTATTTCCAATAATTCTTATTGTAAAAGTGGTCGATTTTCCGTATTGTTCGCCCTGATACTGTACTACCATATAATTAGTATTAAAAGTTTAAATTAATTTTTTTGTTCTTTCAATTTAATTTTTCGCTGAATTCGTTATTAAAGTTATGAAAAAAAGTAAATTGTTTTACAAACTGACGTTAATATATCAATTCCGCACAAATGTACTATAATTCTATTTTCAAAAGAATCATTCAATAAAAACTTTACTGCATAAAAAAAACCGCATCAATTGCGGTTTTAATAATTAACTGATAGTAATTTTAATTCATAAGCATTATTCAATTTTGGTTATTATTTTTGTTTCTTTTTTATTATCAAAAAACAAATTCCCGTTAAGCATTTTGACATTTAAAGAATGTAGAAACAAATCTTTTACAATGTTTATCAGAAACGCTACTTTCAGAAAATTTATGCAGTTTTCAAGTACTTTCAGAATTCACTTTCAAAATTATTGTCAAATAAACTAAAAATTTGCAAAACATAAAAATTTATAATTTCAATTTTTACTTCTCTTTTTGTTTGCTGCTATTTAAAAAGCAATACTTTAAGATGCCAGCATAAATGTTAAACAAAAAATGGCACTAAGTTTTTCATAGAAAAAATTGGGATTTGTTTCTGGCATAAATTATAGTTTTATAAATATAAATGTGCGATGTAGACAATTCTAATAATAATTATGCTTTTTTGCAGTACTTTTTAGATTTGCAAATTTTATATATTTTTTGATTAAATTTGACCAACTAATTATAAAAACCTGATATTATGGAATTTAACTTTATCGCTCTATTATTGGCTGCAATTGTAACTCTTGTGGTCGGTTTTATTTGGTACAATCCAAAAGTGTTTGGAACGATCTGGATGAGAGAAAATAATCTCACCCAAGACGAACTCCGAAAGGGAAATATGCTCAAAATTTTTGCCTTAACCTACATTTTTTCTTTAATGATCACGATGACGCTTATGTCACTAACGATACATCAATCCGGCGCTGTCGGAATGGTTGGGGGACCTCCTTTAATCGCGAGCGCAAAACCATCTTTTCAGGCATTTATGGCTGATTATGGAATGGCGTATCGCACCTTTAAGCACGGAGCACTTCACGGCTTTATTTCGGGTTTGTTTTTTGCGTTTCCTATAATTGGTATCAACGGATTATTCGAAAGAAAGTCATGGAAATACATTTTTATTCATACCGGATACTGGATTGTTAATCTAACCTTAATGGGCGGAATTATTTGCGCATTTGCATAAAAATATAAAAACTAAACCCGTTTGAAATAAATCGCAAACGGGTTTTTCTTAATAATAACTTAAACAAGTTTCGTTATTGTAAATATTATCTAATTTTGAAGAAATTAGCAACCACTTTTGACTACAACTTATACTTTTCAAATATATAAAAGCGCATCATTACTACCTTTAGAATGGAATTCGCTAGCAATTAAGAACATTTTTTTAACGCGGGAATATCTCGAAGTACTCGAAAAATCTTCTCCGGTAAATATGATTTGTAATTTCATCGGAATTTTTAAAAATGAGAAATTAGTTGGGATTACTTTAACCCAATTTCTATTTACTGAAAAACTTGAATCTTTTGGCGAACGCGACCAGTGTTTAAAAACCTCGGTACGTAATTTTGCTTTCAAAAGGTTTGCTTCACATGTTTTGTTTATTGGCAATAATATGCTTACGGGTCAAAATGCATTTTCGTTTGCCGAAAATGTAAATCAGGCAAAAATTATCAAAACATTGCACAAAGCCATCAACGAACTTAAAAAAGATTTTAAGTCGATTGGAAAAAAAGTACACATAACCAGTATTAAAGATTTTACCGAAAATGAAATTGAACCATTAAAAACAGAGTTTAAAAACAATTTTACGTTTTCGACCCAGCCCAATATGATATTTGAAATTAATCATAACTGGAAAGCAGAACAGGATTATATAAATGCTTTATCTAAAAAATACCGGGATCAATACAAGCGTGCCCGCAAAAAAATGGATGGAATTGAGAAAAGAAAAATGACTTTAGCTGATATTATCAAACATGAAAATATTATCTACGAACTTTATTCTCACGTTGCTAAAAATGCACCTTTCAATACTTTTTTTCTGGCTAAAAATCATTTCAGTACTTTTAAAGAAATTATGAAAGAAAATTTCTTGTTTTACGGGTATTTTCTAGAAGATAAATTAATTGGTTTTAATACTTTGATTAAAAATGGAAAAGTAATGGATACCTACTTTCTGGGTTACGACGAAAGTATTCAGCGTGAAAGAATGTTGTATTTAAATATGCTTTACGACATGATTGCGTATTCTATCAATCAGGGGTTTACACAAATAGTTTTTGCCCGAACTGCACTTGAAATAAAAAGTTCAGTTGGAGCAAAACCATTAAAAATGTACGGGTTAATTACACACAGCAATGCTTTAATCAATAAAAACATTGGTAGATTATTTGATTATTTAGAACCTAAAACAGATTGGAAGGAGCGAAATCCCTTTAAAGAAATTTAATTTTTTAAGGAACAGCAATTTTCATCTGTTTATGCAAAATATGAATTTCTAAATCTGTCTCAGCGCCGCAGTATTCCCCATCTATCTGAAAATTGACCGGATAATCTGTTTTTACAGTTGCTTTATCTGTTGAAATGATTACAACATCATCGGAATCGATTGGCATATTTCCGGTGATAATTTTTCCGAGCAATAATATATCCAGGCTTTTTAAAATCACCAATTCAAACTTTCCATCGTTCATTGCACCATTTGGATTGATGGTAACACCAGTTCCATATTTTTGAGAATTCGCAATAACAATAATTCTCGCCACATGTTCGACCGTTTTTTTATTTGCCGTAATAGTAGCTACAAAAGGCGCATCAGATTCAACTAAAGTCGTGTATGCCTGTAGCGCATAACCCCAAAATCCTCTAAGATTACTTTTTTCGTAATTTTTAACTAAATCGGCATTGATTCCAATATCGCTCAAATGAATGCTTTTTTTACCGTTAATACAAATCATATCCATTTCCATAAAATGGTGCAGAAAAGCAATCTTCAGATTTTCTTCTATGGTTGCCGGCAAATTTAAGTCGACGGATAAGCCATTTGCAGATCCTGCAGGTAAAATTCCAATGATAATATCGTGTTCTTCCATAGCTTCGGCAACCATTTTTATAGTTCCGTCGCCTCCAGCAACAATAATTCGCTCTGGTGTATATTGGTTATATAGTGATTGTATTTGTTTTATGTCACTTTTACCCGTAGTTTCATATACTTCAAGATCAAAGTGATTTGTAGTCGCAAACTCTTGCACAGCCTCAATTAGTTCTGTTTTATCCAAATCTCCCGAAATTGGGTTTACAACAAAAATGATATTCTTTTTCAAAATTTTATTTTTTAAACCGATTAAAATAATTAATTTACAGTCTACATAAAAATACACAATTAATGAAACCAATCCTACAATTATATCGCGGTTATGCAAACGAACAAGAATTAATTGTAATGGGGCACGTTTTTAAAAGAACATATGAATACGATTTTCAGAAAAAAAACCTTAGAAATGCTAAATCGATAATTAATCAGTTTAGAATAAAAACCATTAAAAATCATGATGTTTACCTTAAATATGGCAATCAGGAAATTCACTCTAAAACATTAGATGATGGCTATTTTAAGTTTTGTATTCCGCTTGAAAAAGAGTTTAATTTTGGATGGATGGAATATGAAGTCAGCATAAAAGACGATTCAGAGGTTATCATCGCCAAAGGAAGTTTTATAAGGCCTCATGACGGAAACTTAGGAATTATATCTGATATTGACGACACTTTTTTAATTTCGCATACCAAAAATATCTTCAAGAAAATCTATATTCTTTTGTTTAAAAATGTAAATGACAGAAAGGTTTTTAAAGATGTCGTACCTCATTATCAAGCCCTAAGTTCAGCCGGAAGGTATAATAAAGACGAACAAAATGCTTTTTTCTATATTTCAAGCAGCGAATGGAATTTGTACCAATTTATTGTAAAATTCACTAAACTGCATCAGTTACCGCGAGCCGTTATTTTATTGAAAGATATAAAACGTGGCATTACTGACTTTTTTTTTAGCGGAAGAGGAAATCACAATCATAAATTTGATAAAATAAAACATGTATTAGAATTTTATCCTAATCTTAAATACGTTTTATTAGGAGATGATTCGCAGCACGATCCTATTTTGTATGAGCGTATTTGCAAAATATTTCCAGTAACGGTAAAAGCGGTTTATATAAGACAAACAGGCAAAACACAAAAAGTAACAACAAATAGAATTTTGAGAAATCTGGAAGATTTAAACATTTCGGTTTGTTATTTTAAAGACAGCAGCGAAGCAATTATGCACTCAAAATCTATTGGGATTATTAAGTAGTTTTTAATTTTGTGAAATGCGTTTTGTCAAATGTAAAATGCAATTATGTGTTTTGGAAAGCGGATGACACAGATTCTACAACTTTTTTTCATTTCGAGAAACGAGAAATGATACTAGAACTAGACAAATACTGGCGATTTCCTTTACGGAGTTTTTAGTTTTCTTTCCCTGTCAGAATCACAACTGTTGATTGTAGCCCAGATTGAAGTGAAAAGCCCGGAGCTAAAAAAACTAATTTTTCTTGCCAGAAAACAGCGACCGGCGGAAGCTCGTTTTATGGCTTAGAAAAATAGTTTTTTTAGTGTCCCGATAGCTATCGCGATGTAACGAAAAGCTGGATTAGCTCCCGAAAATTATTTTATGGATTAAAATTATCAATTTCTTCCTGAACAACTTCCCAGTCTAAAAGCAATTGATCAAGGTCTTTTTTCTTTTTCTTGTAAGCTGTAAAAAACGAAGCATCTTCGATGTGTTTGTCGTAACTGGATGCCAACAATTTATCGTCGTGCTGAATGTCTTTTTCTAATTGTTTGATCTGGCTTTCAACTTTGCTTAATTTGTTTTGAAGTGCTTTTCCTTTTTTCTGATCTTCGTATGAAGTTTTATTACTTTCTTTTGGAGCAGCTGCCTTAGCAACATCTTTTTTCTCAACTTCGCGCATATTTTCAAGATTGCGCTGTTCTAAGAAATAATTGATATCACCTAAATATTGCTTTATTTTTTGATCTTTAAATTCATAAACAATATTCGACATTCCCTGAAGAAAATCTCTGTCGTGTGAAACCAATAATAAAGTCCCTCCAAATTTTTGAAGTGCTGCCTTTAAAACGTTTTTAGATTTGATATCCAAGTGATTCGTTGGCTCATCCATCAGCAAAACGTTGATAGGCTGCAATAGCAACTTACAAAGCGCCAAACGGTTACGCTCACCTCCTGAAAGTACTTTTACCTTTTTCTCTACATCATCGCCACGGAATAAAAATGAACCCAGCATATCACGAACTTTAGAGCGGTTTGTATCCATTGCCGCATCTTCCATAGTTTGAAGCAACGTAATTTCACCATCTAAATATTCTGCCTGATTTTGAGCAAAATAGCCCAACTGAACGTTATGACCTAATTTGATGTTTCCCTGATATTCGAATTCGTTTACAATAGCTTTGATAAAAGTCGATTTTCCTTGTCCGTTCTGACCCACAAAAGCGATTTTACTTCCGCGTTCTACCAATAAATCAATATCTTTTAAAATAACTTTATCGCCGTAAGCTTTTGTAACATGTTCAGCTTCTACCACTACTCTTCCTGGTTCTTTTGAAACCGGAAAAGAAATATTCATTACTGAATTGTCGTCTTCATCAACTTCAATTCGTTCTACTTTGTCTAATTTTTTAATCAACGATTGCGCCATTGAAGCTTTTGAGGCTTTTGCACGGAATTTCTCGATTAACTTTTCTGTTTCTTCAATTTTTTTCGCCTGATTTTTTTGAGTCGCTAATTGTTTCTCACGAATTTCATGACGTAATTCTAAATATTCAGAGTAAGGCTTATTAAAGTCATATGCTTTTCCTAATGAAATTTCGATGGTTCGATTGGTAACATTATCCAAAAACATTTTATCGTGCGACACGATAACTACAACGCCGGGATAATTTCGAAGGAAACCTTCTAACCAAATGATACTTTCGATATCAAGGTGATTTGTTGGCTCATCCAGAAGTAAGACATCATTTGATTGCAATAATAATTTTGCTAATTCGATACGCATTCTCCAACCTCCTGAAAATGTTTCGGTTTGGTTATTGAAAACTTCTCTTTTGAAACCTAATCCTAAAAGAATTTTCTCTGTATCGCCCACATAATTATAACCTCCTAAAAGTTCAAAACGATGGGTGTAGTCAGATAAATCTTCAATGATCTGGCTATATTCTTCACTTTCATAATCGGTTCTGGTAACCAATTGATGATTGATTTGTTCTAGTTTTTTTTCAACAATTTTTATCTCTGTAAAAGCTTCATAAGCTTCTTCAAGAACGGTTCTTCCTTGTTCAAAATCGATATCCTGACGTAAAAATCCCATTTTGATATCTTTCTCCTGAGAAATAACTCCGGAGTCTGGAGCAAAATCTCCTGCCAGCATTTTAAGCATGGTAGATTTTCCCGCACCATTTTTTCCGACAAGTCCAACCCGATCACCGGATCCCAATCGAAATGTTACTTCTTCAAACAAATAAGTACCTCCGAAGGAAACCGATAAATTATGTATATTAAGCATGTATTGTTATTTTATAACTAATTGATTTTGTAAATTTACAGTCCCAAATCAATGGGAATATTAATTTTTTGCAAATGTTAAAAAAAGGATCGAAACTAAATAGTATTTTAACAGGAAGTTGTCCAAAATGCCAAAAAGAAAGCATGTATTCAGACAAAAATCCGCTTCACTTGACTAAAGTTCTAAAAATGAACGATCATTGCAGTCATTGTGGATTAAAATATCAAATTGAACCGTCATTTTTTTATGGTGCAATGTATGTAAGTTACGGTTTAAATGTTGCCGTAGGAATTGCTGCTTTTATAGTTTCATTTGTATTTTTTGGAGTTACTATCGAGCAGTCATTTTTAGCAATAGTAATTTCGTTAATTGTATTATTTCCTTTCGTGTTAAGACTTTCACGAAATTTATACATTAATATGTTTGTTTCTTATGATCCTAAGGCCGGTCATAAATAGAGTTCTTTAAATATTTTTTATGAAATCGCAGAATGTCAATTTCAGGATGTAACGGAATTTTATTTTCGATAAAGTTATACAGTGCCTTTGCCATTGCCGGTCCCAGCATCACCCCTCTCGTCCCTAAACCATTAAGAATATGGATGGATTTAAGTTCGTGATGCGTTCCTATCAAAGGTCTTCTGTCTTTAACTGTAGGTCGAACTCCGCCAAAATGCTCTATTATTTCAAAATCGCACATTAGGATTTCCTTAATACGTTCGACCAGTTCTTGCTTTCCTTCTTCTGTAGGATCATCTGTTTTATCTTTCCAATTATACGTCGCTCCTACTTTAAACAAATCATTCCCCAACGGGAGGATGAATACACTTGTATTTACAATTACATCAAGATCTAAGTTTGGTACCTTTATAATTAATAGCTCTCCTTTTGTACCATCCAAAGGCAAATAATTAAAAAACGGATTTTTATGCAAACCAAAACCCTCTGCAAAAATGATGTGGCGTGCTTTTATATTTTTATACTGAACTCCAAAATCAAAAAATTCCAAATAAAGAGAATCGAAAAACTCTTCCAGCAGTAAATTATTATGCTGTAGATAATGTCTATAAGTATCTAATAGTAAAGCCGTATCAACATATCCTGTATGTAGCACTTCACCATAATCATATGGAGAATCTATACCATTATATTTTGTTGAAATTATTTTTGTGGATAAAAAAGGTGCAAGATTTTTTTTATCAGAAGCTGAAAACCAGTTATTCTGTTCTTCTATCGAAAAGAATTTTCTTAATATTGGAAGCTTAAAATTAAACTTTGTTTTTAATTTGGTTTCAATTTCGGTATAAAACTCGTCCATTAAAACCAACTGCTCTTCGGCATTCCAAACTTCACTAAAGCGTTTTAAAATCACAGGATTATACAAACCACCGGCAACTCTTGAAGATACTTGTGATTTATTATCAAGCACTAAAATAGATTTATTGTTTTTAAGCGCTATTTCAGCAAATGAAATTCCAGCTAATCCAGATCCGACAATTAAATAATCAAGCATAATTTATAGGTAAAAAAGAGAAAAACTCTTACTACAGCAAAGGTAACAAGAGTTTTTGGGATAATGTAATTTAGAACTTAGTAGTTCCACATATTTTCTTCAAAATTGCGAATCTTCTCTTTCACTCTTTCAGATTCAAACAACTGATCCTGTGCATTATTTTTCATGTAATCTTTAATTTCACGATCTCCATACATGTTTTCTTCTTTATAAATAATGGCGTTGAAATGTCTTGAATTCAAAATCTGATCAAATGAAATTGGATGTGAAGAGTTGCTGTCATTAAAAGCTTTTCCTTCATGTAGGACTTCGCGGGCATTAGGATAGAAAATCCAGAATAACTCAATATAATCTTTTTCGTCACTGTTCATGGTGTAAACATCAGGAGTTACAGGGCAAAGACCTAATAAACGATATTTTAATGCACTCTCACGCTTATCAAAATACCAATATCCTTTAATCTTATATTGTGTAACATCTGCTGCAGTTAAATCCTGCCTTAAAATATATTCTGCCGGTATTATTCTTGTGGGACCAACAGTTTCATCTACATAAGTAACCACTTTCTTTTTACCGGTTCCGGTTACTACTTTTTTCTTTACAACACGGGTTCTATAATCATCCGGATATTGATTAATCAATTCTCTACCAGCGTCAGTTGTATCGATACGAGAAAGTGATCCCTGAATATCTTTAAGTGTTTTTTTTGTATTAAAGTAACTATCAGAATAAACCTCCGTTATTTTCCCTTCTCTCATAGCCTTGGTTAGGACATCATAAAGGGAACGCCTGTCAGAACCGATATTGGCAGTATCAACCGGAAAATATAACGGGAAATTGATTTTTTCATTCAAATCAATGATCTCCCAAACTGTCTTTCCCATTAAAACATCTCTGTCATCAACATACCCATAAGCCAGTGGCTTATCGTTATCCGAAATAAGCTGAGCGGCACTTTTCAGTCCAATTTGGTCAGCTGATTTTGCATTCAATAAGTTTGATTGTGCACTGGAAACAAAGCCTCCCAGAATACAAACAATTGCGATTAAAATTCTTTTTGCTTTCATCATCATATCATTAAAACATATTAAACGTAAAATTATATATTTTATTGCTACTTTTCTTACATTAAGTAAAAAAAATGAAAAACGTTACTATCAATCCATAAGAGCAATTCAAATTTAGTTAAATAGAGTTGATAAAATAATCATAATAAGATGGGGCCAAAAAAAAACTCTTACTACAAATATAGTAAGAGTTTTTATAATAATTTGATTTTGAAACTAGTAGTTCCACATATCTTGCTCGAAGTTACGGATTTTCTCTTTCACTCTTTCAGATTCTAACAACTGGTTTTGTGCGTTATCTTTCATGTATTCTTTGATCTCACGATCTCCGTACAAGTTTTCTTCTTTGTAAACAACGGCATTAAAACGTCTAGAATTCAAGATTTGATCGAAAGAAATTGGCAAAGCCGAATTACTATCATTAAAAGCTTTTGCTTCATGCAATGCTTCTCTTGAATTTGGATAGAAAATCCAGAACAATTCAATATAATCTTTTTCGTCACTGTTCATAGTATATACGTCTGGTGTTACAGGGCAAATACCAAGCAAACGATACTTCAATTCACTTTGACGTTTGTCAAAATACCAGTATCCTTTAATTTTGTATTGTGTAACATCTGCAGAGGTAAGATCCTGTCTTAAGATATACTCAGAAGGAACTGTTCTTGTTGCTCCAACTGTTTCATCAACATAAGTAACAACTTTCTTTTTACCAGTACCAGTAACTACTTTTTTCTTCACAACACGTGTTTTGTAGTCATCAGGATATTGATTGATTAACTCTCTACCAGCATCTGTTGTATCAATACGAGATAATGAACCTTCAATATCTTTCAAAGATTTTTTAGTATTGAAATAACTATCAGAATATACTTCAGTTATTTTGCCATTTTTCATAGCCTTAGTCAAAGCGTCATATAAAGAACGTCTGTCAGGGCCAATATTAGCAGTATCTACCGGAAAGTATAAAGGAAAATTGATTTTTTCATTCAAATCAATAATTTCCCAAGTAGTTTTCCCCATCAATACATCTCTATCATCTACGTAACCATAAGCCAATGGCTTGTCATTATCTGAGATAAGCTGTGCAGGAGTCTTAAGTCCTATCTGAGCGGGTGTTTTTGCATTAAGCAAATTAGATTGCGCATTTGAAGCGAAACCTCCTGCAATGGAAACAATGGCTATTAAAAAATTTCTTACTTTCATCGTGGTATCATTATAAGATATTGATTGTAGTATAAACTACGCTTTATTATTGTATTTCGTAAATTACCGGAGCAGTTCTTGGTAATAAGTAACTACCAGCTCCAACAAGTTTAGTTTTAATTTCAGAAATAGTAACCTGATCTCCTTTTCCAGCTCTTGAAAGAATTTGTTTACATTGTGCATTTAATCTGTTACCACTAACAACAACTGTAGGCTGTCCCGTAACTTTTAGGTTAAATCCAACAACATCTAAACCAACTTCGAAATCAAAATCAAGTAATTTAGCCCCAATTGTAGCAATTTCTAAGTTAGATTTAGGTCCTTTAACAACACCCATTTCTCCTCTAATTGTTCCGGTTGGTCCAGGAATACCCTTAATTCTAAATGTTTTCTTATCTGTAACTTTATCACCGTTTGGTAATGTTCCGGTAACTGAAATTGTAGTTTCAGTACCTTGACCCGGACTCATGTTATATTTACCTGGTTTACCAGCAGAAGCTAATCCTGGAGCACTTGCAACAATTTTGTTAGCATCAACACCAGCAAAAGATACAGAGATTGGGTTAACAACACCTCTATAAACAACATTCATTTTATCAGCAGAAATAGTAGCTGAGTTTGGTTTTGGTACTACAACATATTTTCCAGAAAATTTAAGGGGAATATTTTTTCCATCTTCTAAGAAAGTAAATTGTCCATTAATATCCTGCTCTCCAACACCCCCTGCAGTTAATGAAATAACAGCTTGTCCGTTAACAATTTGTCCAGGACCTTGGAATGAAGTTGGCTTTGTGTTTTCGTCATAACGACCTAAAACTACTTTACCTGTTACTTTTTCTCCCTGGAAATAAGCATTTTTATCTAAAACTACAATTGCTTGATAATTACTATAAGAAGCAGCAGCAACTGCAGCTTTTCCTAAAGCACTGTTGTAAACATCAGTTTCAGCTTTTTTAACGTCATTTTGCCAAGTTGAAAGTTTTGCAGCCGAAGCAATTGCAGGGAAACCTTTAAAGTGGTAATCTAAGTATTTTTGTTTTACACCTTCTTTATTTTTTACATCAGAAACATCGAATTTTTTTTCAATCTCTGCGATAATTGGAGCATATTTTTTATCTGTTCCTAAAGCAGCTTTCATGTCTGCTTTGTATTTTTGAATTCTGGCAATGATATCGTTTCCTTTTTTAGTATAACCGTCTCCAGTAAACCAATCGTCGATATTATCTCCTCTGTCCATAGCTTCGTATGGTAACTTACCAGTTTCCTTTTCAATTTCAAATCCTTTTATAGACTGAGCTTTTAAAGTTCCGATAAAGTCATAAAATTCTTTTGAAATTGCTTCAACTTTATGAGCAGTTACTGCAGCAATAGCGAATTCGCCTTTTGCTTCAGCAGCTTTTTGATCTAAAGATGTTAATAATGAAGTGTTTGTTGCAACTGAAGAAGTATTTGCATCTTCAAATTTTTCATTCATCAAACCAAAAGCAGAAATTACTTCTTTTGAAACGTTCATTGCTAACATTGCGATGAAAACCAGATACATTAGGTTAATCATCTTCTGTCTAGGGGTTAATTTTCCTCCTGCCATTTTTTTATAATTAGTTCTTTATTAATAAATTTAATATAATAGTTAAAAACTAATTATCCTTTGTTACTCATTGCAGAAAGCATACCACCATAAACACTGTTTAAAGAAGCAATGTTTGCAGTCATTGATTGCATTTGTTCTTTTAATTTTGAAGCATTTTCAGCGATTTCACTGTTTGCTTGTGCGTTTCTTGAAGCACTTTCTAATTGTACTTTGTATAAACTGTTTAATGATTCCATTTGCGCAGCAGCCATAGACATTTCTTCAGCATATTTCTTTTGTCCTGCAATAGAATCTACTGTTGGAGAAATTGCTTTTGCAGCTCCTTCGAAGTTTTTGATAGAATTTCCTAAACTTGACATTAACTCACCGTCAATTTTGGCTTCTTTCAACATTGCATCTAATTTTTGAGATAATAATCCTTGAGCATCAGCAGATACTTCAACTTTATCTTCTCTTTTTCTAGCTTGACCGTTAGCTAGTTCAGGGTAAACAAGAGTCCAGTCCAATTCGTCTTCAACTGGTTCGAAAGCAGAAAGAGCAAAAATTAATGCCTCAGTTAATAATCCCACTGAAAGCATAACTGTTCCTGTTAATGGTCCAATTTCAAAGTGAGTAATTTTGAATAATGCTCCAACGATTACTACTGCCGCTCCCATACCATAAGCGAAATTCATTGCTTTTTTACTTAATAATGCCATAATACTTTTTTTTAGGTTTTAATTTGAAATAGATTCGATTTGGTTATTGATTTAATTTAATTTACTTACTTTATTATTATTTCTTTTTTCCAGTTACCTGAGTTCCCATGTAATCTTGTACAGTTCTGAAACCAATATAACTTCTTGCAGAGTCTGCATATTCGTGATCACGAGTACTTACTTGTAGGAAGTAAGCAACATCTTTCCAAGATCCTCCACGAACCACTTTTCTTTGGTTGTTTCCATCAATTACGTTAGGGTTCATTGTAGAAACATATTCGTATGCATTTGGATTGTAAGCTGAATCTGTCCACTCTGAAACGTTTCCTGCCATGTTGTATAATCCGTATCCATTAACTTCGTATGATTTAGCTTCAACAGTATACAAAGCTTCATCAGCCGCATAATCTCCTCTACTTGGTTTGAAGTTAGCTAAGAAACAACCTCTGTCACTCTTAGTATAAGGACCTCCCCAAGGGTAAGTTGCAGATTCCAGCCCTCCTCTTGCAGCATACTCCCATTCTGCCTCTGTTGGCAATCTGAAAGCATTAACTAAGTCACGTCCTTTTTTCTTTGATTTAATATAACTGTTCTTGTTTAAAGTTCTCCACGCACAAAATGCTTTTGCCTGTTTCCATGTAACACCCACTACCGGATAATCTCCGTAAGCTTTATGCCAGAAATAATCATTATGCATTGGCTCATTGTATGAATAAGCGAAATCTTTAATCCAAACTGTTGTATCAGGATAAATTCCAACTTGCTCCGTTTTAACGAAATCTTTTCTTTTTCCAACTTTAGCTTTTGCTGCAGCCTGGATATCCATCCAAGAATAACGAAATTTCAATTTGTTTACATCAATTGTTCTTAAACCATTATATGATTCCTCAATTGGCAAATACATAGAATCCATTACTTCAGCATAATACTCATCCGGATAACCTTTAGTATCTTTAACTAACTTAACTTTCTTGTTTAATTTTCTACCAGCATAAGGATCATCTTTTGTTCCTACACTATAGTAGTTATCATACATATACTTATCGTAAGCCGTCATTTTGTCTGGCTCAGAATCGTTAAATGCATAATCAGCAATACTACCAGCTTTTTTACCTTTACCGTCTGGAGAAGCTTTTTGACCAGTTTCGTCAGCTAAAATAGCTAAACGAACTCTCATTGTAGAATCTTTTACCCATTCCACGAATTGACGATACTCACTGTTAGTAATTTCAGTTTCGTCCATGTAAAACGAACGAACTGTTACAGTTTTTGTAGGAGCGTCTTCCACATTAGCTAAATCAGCATCTGATTTACCCATAATAAAAGATCCGCCTGGAACTAAAGTCATTCCATATGGCTTTTCGGGATGCCATTTCCCTCCTGTAACACCAACTAACTCACCTTTGTCACCTGACTTACCACAGCCGATTACTAGTGTTAACATTGCTGCAAATGCAATAAACTTCTTCATATAAATTTGGGATTATCTATTCATTATTATAAGTCCGTAAACGTATTTATTATTTATTAAAAAAACAACACTACTCACGAAATTTATTTCACCGTTCAAAAATAATGTTAAATAAAATAAAAAAAAAATATTTTGTCGATAAACTGATTCTAAAAATCGACGTAAAACGTTAAATTTTGTATTTTATAAATCTTATCTTACTAAATTAATTTAACATTTTTTTGTATTTTTACTATTTTTTCAATTTTAGTTAAATTCCTGCTTTACAAAGCGTTTTTTCTCTGTGCCTTCCACCATCTTTCTGGTAATTCTTGATTACAAGCACACAAATATTCGTCGTAAGAACAGGGTAATAACGTATTTCTTTTCAATTTATTGTGCCCATTTGATTCGAATGGAATTTCTATCCACCAACGATCTGTTTTGTCACTTTTATAAAAAATTAATTCTTCATCTTCCAGCGGAACAATATACTTTAAATAGTTTGTTCTGCTTCCAAAAGGATACTCTTTAGAGCGATAATGAAACCCTTCTATAAAATACCAGATTATTTGCGAAATCATCGCTGACTCATATACGGTATTATTGTGATTAAAGATTCCAAAACATGAAACTTTATCACTAATGCCTGCATATCGGGCCAGAGAACAAATTTCTTTACCATTAAATCCGTTTGGCTCAAAATTAGCGTTATTTCCTGAATCAGAAGACTTTATCGAATTTAAATCAATACTCACCAGATCTGCATCTCTAAAAACAGGCTCAGCTAAGGCTATATTATTCGAAATTTCACCTAAGCGATAAGCATCAAAAAATAATTTTTCGATTAAATCAATTTCTTCCTGAGAATTATAGTAGGTCTGATAACCAATATTACAATAATTAAAAAGATTGTTGGGCTCATCAATTATGATTTTTGTAAGATATGAATTAGCCGAAACTCCCTCATTTTCTTTACCAAAATCAAATCTGTTATCTACTGAAACCATATTAACCATTTGCTCAAGATCGTCGTAAGCACGATACAAAGCATAGGTTAAATCCTGAGAACCTCCCAGGACTATAGGAATTACTTTATTCTTAATTAATGCCGAAGTTACCTTCTTTAATGCAAAATAAGTATCCTCTACAGAATCTCCTGCCAAAATATCTCCCAAATCAGCAATAGATGCATCCCAGTTACCCGGAAACATACTATAAAGCTTTTTGCGAACAGCTGTCAGGTTTACTTGATTAACAATATCAATATTTCTACGATCTTCTAAAACACCAATAATAGCAATGGTTATTTTGCTAATATCCGGAAATTGATCCTGAGTGTGTAAAACAATTTTACTACCCAATTCTTGTGAAGACAACGAACTAATGAATTTTAAAACTCCTTCGTTAACTGGTTCTAGAAAATCAAATTCCATTTTTTATTTCTTTTTTGCAGCTGCTTTTTTAGCTGGTGCCTTTTTTGCGGTTGTTGTTTTTTTTGCTGGTGTTGCTTTTTTTGCTGGTGTTTTCTTTGCCGGCGTTTTTGCCGCAATCATTTCCTGAACCTGCGCCAATGTTAATTTTGTAGCATCAACATCTTTGCTTAATTCAATTTTGATTTTGCCTTTTGTAATCACCGAGCGTCCCCAACGTGCTTTTTCAACCAAAATACCTTCGTCTTCCCAATTATGAAGAACTTTATCTATATTTTTCTGTAACTTATCTTCAATTAGTTCTTCAACTTCTTGTTGTGATAAATTATCAAAGTTGTATTTCTTGCTTACATTAATAAAAATACTATTCCATTTAATGAAAGGACCAAAACGTCCTACTCCTTTTTGCACTGCTTCTCCTTTGTAAACTGCAATTGGCGCATCTGCAAGTGCTTTTTCGTCAATTAATTCCTGAGCTCTTTCTTTTGTAACTGCTAAAGGATCTTCACCTCTTGGCAAAGAAATGAAAACACTTCCATGACGCACATAAGGACCATATCGTCCATTGCTTACTTCAACTTCTTCACCTTTATAGTCACCTAAGTTCTTAGGCAATAAAAATAAATTCAGTGCTTCTTCCAAAGTAATGTTTCCGATATTTTGATCGGCCATTAAACTGGCAAACTTTTTATCTTCGTCATCTGCTTCTCCAATTTGAGCCATCGGTCCAAATTTTCCTAAACGAACCGATACCTGTCTTCCATCTGCATCTTTTCCTAAAATTCTTTCGCCACTTTCACGTTCAGCATTTGCCTCAACGTCTTTTACATTCGGGTGAAATTTATCGTAAAATTCCTGCATCATTGTTGTCCAGTCAATATTTCCTTCAGCAATCTCATCAAAATCCTGTTCTACTTTTGCCGTAAAATTATAATCCAGAATATTTCCGAAGTTTTTCACTAAAAAATCGGTAACAATTGTTCCAATGTCTGTTGGAACTAATTTCCCTTTATCAGAACCTGTATTTTCTTTCAATAACTTCTCTCCTACTTTACCCGTTTGCAAAGTAAGTTGTGTATAATTACGCTCCTGACCTTCAAGAGTACCTTTTTCAACATAATTTCTGTTGATGATGGTTGAAATGGTTGGTGCATAAGTAGACGGACGACCAATTCCTAATTCTTCTAATTTTTTTACTAAAGAAGCCTCTGTATATCGAGCCGGTGGCCTGGAATAACGTTCAGTAGCTGTAATATAGTTATTTGCTAACTTTTCGTTTACTTTTAATGCAGGTAACATTCCTTCTTGTTCTTCCTCGTCATCATCATGCCCTTCAAGATACACTTTTAGGAAACCTTCAAAAAGTAAAACTTCGCCAGAAGCAGTAAAAAGTTCGCTGTGATTATTTGCTTCAATTTTTACGTTTGTTCTTTCCAATTGTGCATCGCTCATTTGAGAAGCCAATGTTCTTTTCCAGATCAAATCATACAAACGAGCCTGGTCACGGTCGATATTTACGGTATGGCGTGACATATCTGTTGGACGAATTGCTTCGTGCGCTTCCTGTGCTCCTTTACTTTTGTTAGTAAAAGTACGAGGTTTTGAAAACTCTTTTCCGTATGATTTTATAATTTCAGCTTCAGCAGCATCCATAGCATCCTTAGAAAGGTTTACACTATCCGTTCTCATGTAAGTAATAAGTCCAGCCTCGTATAAACGTTGCGCCAGCTGCATGGTGATTCCTACCGGCAAATACAATTTTCTTGCTGCTTCTTGTTGAAGCGTTGAAGTTGTAAATGGTGCTGTTGGAGATTTTTTGGTAGGTTTAGTTTCTAAATCTGCTACCTTATATTGTGATCCGATGTTTTGTTTTAAGAAATCTTCGGCTTCTTTTTTTGTATTGAAATTTTTTGGCAATTTTGCTTTGAAAGCTTTTCCGGCTTCATTCACAAATTCTGCTACTACAGAATAACTGGCAACTGCATTAAAATTCTGAATTTCGCGTTCTCTCTCAACAATCAAACGAACAGAAACAGATTGCACACGTCCGGCAGAAAGTCCGCCTTTAATTTTTCTCCATAAAACCGGAGACAATTCATATCCTACTAAACGATCTAAAACACGTCGTGCCTGTTGTGCGTTTACTAAGTTATAATCAATTTCTCTTGGATTGTCGATTGCTTTAAGAATCGCACTTTTGGTAATCTCGTGAAAAACAATTCTTTTGGTTTTTTTAATATCAAGTTTCAGTTCTTCCGCCAAGTGCCATGAGATGGCTTCTCCCTCGCGGTCCTCATCACTTGCCAACCAAACCATTTCGGCATTTTTAGATAGTGTTTTTAATTTACTCACTAAGGCTTTTTTATCCGGAGAAACTTCATATTTAGGTTTAAATCCATTTTCAACATCCACTCCTATTTCCTTTGACGGTAAATCGGCTATGTGACCATAACTAGACTCGACCTGAAAATCACTTCCTAGAAATTTCTCTATCGTTTTCGCCTTTGCAGGTGATTCCACTATTACTAAATTCTTTGCCATTGATCTATTTTTCTGCAACAAAAGTAGAAGTTTTTTTTAAATATCAACCTTGATAATGCATTTTTGAGGTATTTTGATATTATGTTTCTAAAAATTGCAGATTTATCTGTATTCTTACCTATTATATATATAGGTATAATTTTTAATTGATTAAGTCGTAAGAATGTTCTTTTGTCTAAATTTTAGATTTCCGTCTCGAGGCTTCGGGATAGACTTTAGCTCATTGAATCTAAGTTCATTTTCGTGCAGTTGATTTAGCCACAAAGTCCGCAAAGGTTTTACGCAAAGTTCGATGAGTTTTAATTTGAGCTGAACTATTTCAGGGAAACTTCACAAAGCTTTGAGGAATCATTTTCATCTTTTAATTTGTGGAGAAATATTTTATATTTAGTATCATTTATAGCCCAGATTGAAGAGTAAAGCCCGGAATAAAAAAAGCTAATTTTTCTTACCAGAAAACAGCGACCGGAGGAAGCTCGTTTTATGGGAATAGAAAAATAGCTTTTTTTATGAGGACTTGAAACGGAAAGCTGGAAATAGCTCCTTAATAATTGTGAATTGTTAATTATGAATTGTTAATTACTCGTTTAATAAAATATAATACAATTATCTAATTATCAGGACTAGTGATCTAATCTACAACATTTCTCAAAACATTGTTAATTCTTTCTCTGCCATCTTGTCATCTTTATACCTTTTGCGCTATCTTTGCACTTTGAAATTATACAATGGAAAAGATTATTGAAGAAAGTAAGCAAGGCGAAAGTCTTGTTTTAGAGAATAAGCCTGAAAATACTAAAAAACTATTTATAGAAAGTTACGGTTGTGCGATGAACTTTTCGGACAGTGAAATCGTAGCTTCCATTTTATCCGGAAATGGATATAATACTACTCAAACCCTTGAAGAAGCCGATTTAGTTTTGGTAAATACCTGCTCGATTCGGGATAAGGCGGAACAAACTATTCGCAAACGTCTGGAAAAATATAATGCGGTAAAACGTATTAACCCGAAAATGAAAGTAGGCGTTTTGGGCTGTATGGCCGAGCGTTTGAAAAGTCAATTTCTTGAAGAAGAAAAAATAGTAGACCTTGTTGTTGGTCCTGATGCTTACAAAGATTTGCCAAATTTATTGGCAGAAGTTGAAGAAGGCCGTGACGCAATTAATGTAATTTTATCAAAAGAGGAGACGTACGGCGATATTTCACCGGTTCGTTTAATGAGCAACGGAATTACAGCTTTGGTTTCGATTACTCGCGGATGCGATAATATGTGCACATTTTGCGTTGTCCCTTTTACACGCGGACGCGAACGCAGCCGTGAACCTCAGAGTATTATGGGCGAAATTCAGGATTTATGGAACAAAGGTTTTAAGGAAATTACACTTTTGGGTCAAAATGTTGACAGTTACCTTTGGTACGGCGGCGGTTTGAAAAAAGATTTTATAAGTGCTTCTGAAATGCAAAAAGCCACCGCTGTAGATTTTGATCAATTGCTTGAAATGGTTGCCATTGGATTTCCTAAAATGAGAATCAGATTTTCGACTTCTAATCCGCAGGATATGCACGAAAGCGTATTGCACGTTATTGCAAAGCATCCCAATATCTGTAAACATATTCACTTGCCTGTTCAGTCTGGAAGCAACAGAATTTTAAAAGAAATGAATCGTTTGCACACCCGCGAAGAATATATGACCTTGATTGATAAAATCAGAACTATCATTCCAAATGCTTCGATTTCGCAAGATATGATCGCAGGTTTCCCAACAGAAACAGAGCAAGATCATGAAGACACCATGAGCTTGATGGATTATGTGAAATATAATTTCGGTTATATGTATTCATATTCTGAGCGCCCGGGAACTTTGGCAGGAAGAAAAATGGAAGATGATGTTCCGGAAGAAACAAAGGCCAGAAGATTACAGGAAATTGTCGATTTACAACAAAAACATGCCTGGTTTAGAAGCGAGGAATTTATTGGACAAGTGGTTGAAGTTTTAGTCGAAAAAGTTTCTAAAAAATCAACCGAAGAATTCTCAGGAAGAAACTCTCAAAGTATTACGGTTGTTTTCCCGAAAGAGAATTATAAAATTGGAGATTTCGTAAATGTAAAAATTACAAGTTGTACTAGTGGGACCTTAAAAGGTGAAGCGGTTGGATATTCTGAAATGAACTAAAAATTAGTTTCAGGTTTCAAGTTTCAGGTTCTTTGCGTAACTTGAAGCTTGAAACCTGAAACAAAAATATACAAGCACGGGGTTAAAAGTTAAATTTCAGTTTCAATGAGAAACTTGAAACAAACAAAAACTTGAAACAAAACATACATGGAAACAGTTCAAGCAATAAAACAGCGATTTGAAATTATTGGAAATGATCCTAAATTAAATCGTGCCATCGAAAAAGCCATTCAGGTTGCACCTACTGATATTTCGGTAATGGTAACCGGGGAAAGTGGTGTTGGTAAAGAGAATATTCCGAGAATAATCCATTCGCTTTCACACAGAAAGCATGGTAAATATATTGCTGTAAACTGTGGTGCCATTCCGGAAGGAACAATTGACAGTGAACTTTTTGGACATGAGAAAGGTGCTTTTACGGGAGCAACAAGCACGCGAGAAGGTTATTTTGAAGTGGCCGACGGCGGAACTATTTTCCTTGATGAAGTTGGCGAACTGCCTTTAACAACCCAAGTTCGTTTGCTTCGTGTACTTGAAAATGGTGAATTTATAAAAGTAGGCTCTTCGCAGGTTCAAAAAACAAATGTGAGAATTGTTGCGGCAACAAATGTCAATTTATTTAATGCTATCGAAAAAGGAAAATTCCGTGAAGATTTATATTATCGTTTAACAACGGTCGAAATCACTTTACCGCCTTTACGCGAAAGAAACGAAGATATTCATTTATTGTTTCGAAAATTTGTTGCCGATTTTGCGCATAAATATAAAATGCCGCCTTTAAAGTTAGATGATGATGCAGTTCAGCTTTTGCAAAAATTCAGATGGAATGGTAATATTCGTCAGCTGCGAAATGTAGCCGAGCAAATATCTGTCTTAGAAACCAATCGAGATATTACATTGGCAACTTTACGATCTTATTTACCAACGGAAGGAAGCAATCTGCCTTCGGTAATTAATGATAAAAAGAAAGAGAGTGATTTTAGCACTGAAAGAGACATTTTGTACAAAGTGCTTTTTGATATGAAAAGTGATCTGAATGATTTGAAAAAACTCACTTTAGAATTAATGAAAAACGGCACATCAAAAGTGCAGGATATCAATCCGAACTTAATTCAAAAGATATACGGTTCGCAGGAAAACGACAGCGAAATAGACTTTGAAGAAGAACCAAGAACAGCTGTTATGACACCTGCAGCGCGGGAAGATAATTATCAGATTCAAGATGATAATTATTTATTTGCTGAAACAATTGAGGAAGAAGAGATTTTGCGTTTAGAACAAAAAGAAATCGAAATGATAAAGAAATCATTAGAAAAAAACAAAGGAAAACGAAAAGCTGCCGCAGATGAATTAGGTATTTCTGAAAGAACTTTATACCGAAAAATTAAACAATTCGATTTATAGTTTTTGCCAACTAAGACGCAAGGCACAAAATAAATTAAATCTAAAATGAATATCTTTGAACCGAAGCAATTCTTAAATTAAAAAATGAAACATTTAAAATATATTTTAATTCTGTTAGTCGCTACGACTTTTAGCGGTTGCGGAGTTTACAACTTTACAGGAACAGGAAAAATCGACGCTGAAACTTTTCAGGTAAATTTCTTTCAGAATAATGCTGATTTGATTGAACCTGGAATCGATAGAGATTTTACACTAGCTTTGCAGGATTTAATTCAAAATCAAACGAACCTCAATTTAGTAAGCGAGGGCGGAGATTTAGTTTATGAAGGAGAAATTGTAGATTACAGAACAACACCAATGACTGCGACAGCAGACCAGCAAGCAGCTCAAAACCGTTTGACAATTCGTGTCAATGTTCGATTTACAAACAAAAGAAAAGAAACTGATGATTTTGAAAAAACATTTGAATTCTATAAAGATTATCCCGGAACAACACAACTTGTTGGATCTTCTTTAAACGCAGCAATCAAAGAAATTTACGACAGGATTACTCAGGATATTTTTAATGAGTCACTGGCAAAATGGTAGTTTTTTTTGTTTAATCGCTTATTCATTGAGATCGATGAACGATTAAACAAATAATAATTCACGTTTACAAAATACTTCCACGATTAAATAAAAAAAAATGAACGTTACTGATTATACATACCTAATAAATAAGCCCGATGTTATTACAGAAAAACAGGCAGAAGCATTAGGCAATGTTTTGAATGAATTTCCGTATTTTCAAAGTGCGCGCGCACTGCGATTAAAAGGACTTTACAATCAAAACAGTTTTAAGTATAATTATGCTTTAAAAGTTACAGCCGCTCATACTGCAGATCGTTCTGTTTTATTTGATTTTATAACTTCGGAGAATTTTACTTCGATCCAGAATGATTTTTATGATAACAAACTGCGTGATCTTTTAAATATTACTGTTTTAGATAGTGAATTGGTTTCACCAGAAGAAATTAAAAAAAGTTTTGAAACCCGAATTGATCCAATTGAGCAATCGATATTGACCTCTATCAAACAAGCTACTTCAAATTTAGTTGAAGAACCAGCAGAAAGAGACGAAAAAATGGCAGAAGCTGTTTTAATTCCGATTGAAGAAAATGAAACCATATCTCAAACAACAGAAACAGAAGAAATATCACAAGATCTCATTATTGAAGAAGTTGTTGCAATTCCGGTAGAGGAAACACAACCTGTCTTGGAGGAAGCTGTTGTAATTCAGATTGAGGAAACACAACCTGTTCTGGAAGAAGTTATAGAAACAGAAGCAATATCGGAAGAAATTAGTATTGAAAAAGTCGTTGTAGTTCCGGCAGAAGAAACCATTGTGATTCCGGTTAAAGAATCCAGACCTACATTTTTTGAAGAGGTCGTCGTTGAAGATGAAATTTTTGATCCTGTTATTGAAAAGCTTGTTATAACTTCTAATGAAGAAACTTTAGTTGAAGAAACGGTTCCAACTGTTGAGGAAAAATTCAAAGAAGTTCGAATTGACCCTATTGAAGAATCTATCTATAACTCTTTAAAAGAAGCTACTACAGTTGTTTTTGAATCAAAACCTGTAGAAGAGCAACAAGCTATCGTTGATGAACCAAATTTTATAGAAGAATATCCTAAAGAAGTTGCAACGCTGGTTTTTGATGAAGTAAAGCCTTTAGAAACAGCATCTAATGAAATTGAGCCTGTTGTTTTAGAAACAATACCTACCGAAGAAACACCAAATGAAGTCATTACTTTTATTCTTGAAGAACCTGTATTTATAGAAGCTGAACCAGAAAATCTTATTGTTTCTGAAAAAGCAGAAGTTACCGAAGCTGAACCTATTGACTTTACAACTGTTTTTGCTGAAGAACCAAAAGCAATACAACAACCCCAAGAAACACCATCAGAGCAAACGGTAAAACTTGCCGAGGAAAATCTGGAAATTGGAAAACCACTTGATTTTTCTGTAAATGAAAAACATTCTTTTCAGGAATGGCTGCAATTAGCAAGACCTGAACCTATCGACAGATCAAATGAAATTGTGCAGGAAAATGTAAAAGCAAAGGAGAATAAAATTGTAAAAGAAGTTGCAAAAACTGCCGAAATTATTTTGCCTAAAATTGAAAAAGTTGAGAAGGTTGAAGTAGTTCACGATGAGAAAAAGAAAAAAGCACAAATAATAGATCAATTTATAGCAGCAAATCCTAAAATTCCGCCAATAAAACCAACGCCAATAACGCTTCCAACTACTCAGTTTGACATTAATCAGGACGATAATTCATATTTAATGACTGAGACTTTAGCCCGCGTTTATTTGGAACAAAAAAAATATACAAAAGCAATACAAGCATATGAAATATTAATTTTGAAATATCCAGAAAAAATTAGTTTCTTTGCAGACCGTATTTCGGATATTAAGATTTTACAACAAAATAACAATAATAATTAAGCAATGAGCACATTTTCAATTTTTTTAGTTTTAATCACAATAGTTTGTTTTCTATTGATCGTAGTAATCATGGTTCAAAACCCTAAAGGAGGCGGATTATCGTCTACAATTAGTGGAACTCAAATGTTAGGTGGAGTACAAAAAACAACTGACTTTTTAGATAAAAGCACTTGGACATTGGCTACAATTTTGATCGCTTTAATCTTACTTTCAAGTTTAAGCTTTACAGGATCTTTAAGCGATACTGATTCTAAACTTATTGAAAAAACAGAAGCTCCTGCAACAACTACACCGGTAGCTCCGGTACAGCAAGCACCTGCTCCGGCAGCACCTGCAGCAAAATAATCATTTTGAAATAATATAAAAATGCCAGCCTGTCAAAGCTGGCATTTTTTTTAGGAAATAATGTCAGTTTTTAGACCATGGCACAATTTCTGAAATCTAATAGAACATTAAAAAACGTATAACTTATAATAATATAAAATCATGGCCTTAAACATTAAACCGCTTTCAGATCGCGTACTTATTGAGCCTGTTGCAGCTGAAACCAAAACTGCTTCAGGTATTTTTATTCCAGATACTGCCAAAGAAAAACCACAAAAAGGAACTGTAGTGGCAGTAGGAAACGGATCTAAAGATCATACTATGACAGTAAAAGTTGGTGATACTGTACTTTATGGGAAATATGCAGGAACAGAATTAAAATTAGAAGGAACGGATTATTTGATTATGCGTGAGGACGATATCTTAGCGATAATCTAAAAAAATATGTATTAAGTTTTTAGTATTAAGACTAGATAACTTGAAACAAATCAAACTTTAAACAAAATTAAATTCAGCAGGAGGAAAAGGCTTAAAGCCTAAAGCCTACTGCCTAAAGCAAAAAATAAAAATGGCAAAAGATATAAAATTTGATATTGAAGCACGTGATGGATTAAAACGTGGTGTTGATGCATTAGCAAATGCTGTAAAAGTAACTCTTGGACCAAAAGGTCGTAACGTAATTATTGGTAAGTCATTTGGTGGACCAACCGTTACTAAAGATGGTGTTTCTGTTGCAAAAGAAATCGAATTAAAAGACCCATTAGAAAACATGGGCGCGCAAATGGTTAAAGAAGTAGCTTCTAAAACCAATGATTTAGCGGGTGACGGAACTACAACTGCTACAGTTTTAGCTCAGGCAATCGTTAAAGAAGGTTTGAAAAACGTTGCTGCAGGTGCAAATCCTATGGATTTGAAACGTGGTATCGATAAAGCTGTTGAAGCTATCGTTGCTGACCTTGCCAAACAAGCTAAAGTGGTTGGAAGTGATTCTGACAAAATCAAACAAATCGCTTCTATCTCTGCAAATAATGACGAAGTTATTGGTGAATTAATCGCTACTGCTTTTGCTAAAGTAGGAAAAGAAGGTGTTATCACTGTTGAAGAAGCTAAAGGAACGGACACTTTCGTGGATGTTGTTGAAGGTATGCAGTTTGACAGAGGATATCTTTCTCCTTACTTCGTAACAAACCCAGAGAAAATGGAAGTTGAACTTGACTCTCCGTACATCTTATTATACGATAAAAAAGTATCTTCTTTAAAAGAATTACTTCCTGTTTTAGAGCCAGTAGCTCAATCAGGAAAACCATTATTAATTATTGCTGAAGATGTTGACGGAGAAGCTCTTTCTACTCTTGTTGTAAATAAATTAAGAGGTGCTCTTAAAATTGCTGCTGTAAAAGCTCCAGGTTTTGGAGACAGAAGAAAAGCAATGCTTGAAGATATCGCTATCTTAACTGGTGGAACTGTAATTTCTGAAGAAAGAGGATATACTCTTGAAAATACAACTATCGAAATGTTAGGAACTGCAAAAAGAGTTTCTATCGATAAAGACAACACTACTATTGTAAGTGGCGCTGGTGAAGCGGATATCATTAAAAACAGAGTAAATCAAATTAAAGCTCAGATGGAAACTACAACATCTGATTATGATAAAGAAAAATTGCAAGAGCGTTTGGCTAAATTAGCCGGTGGTGTTGCTGTTCTTTATGTTGGTGCTGCATCTGAAGTTGAGATGAAAGAGAAAAAAGACAGAGTTGACGATGCGTTACATGCTACTCGTGCTGCTGTTGAAGAAGGAATTGTTGCTGGTGGTGGTGTAGCTTTATTAAGAGCAAAAGCTGCTTTAGCTGATCTTAAAGCTGACAACGCTGACGAAGCAACAGGAATTCAGATCGTATCCCGTGCTGTTGAATCTCCATTAAGAACTATTGTTGAAAATGCAGGTCTTGAAGGCTCTGTTGTTGTTGCGAAAGTTTCTGAAGGTTCTGGCGATTTTGGATATAATGCAAAAACTGACGAATATGTTGATATGCTTTCAGCAGGAATTATCGATCCTAAAAAAGTAACTCGTGTAGCATTAGAAAACGCTGCTTCTGTTGCCGGAATGATCCTTACTACAGAATGTGCATTAATTGATATTAAAGAAGAAAACGGCGGCGGTATGCCAATGGGTGGCGGTATGCCAGGAATGATGTAATCGTTCTTTTCTTAAAACTTAAAACGCCAAACATAAATTTCTGTTTTGGCGTTTTTTTTATATAAATTATTTTCTTCCCCAGAAAACAAAACAGGCTAAAATTGCCATAAAGATGTTTATGCCAATCTGAGAAGATTCTCCCCTGCAGATATGAAAAATACTTGCACTAAACATTAGGACAATTATTCCAATTGCAGTTAATGGAACAATTTTGGAAGAAACACGAAATAATGTTGGAACTAGAATTGCAATACCCGCCAATAGATCCAATATTCCAGTAGATTTAACTAGCAATTTCGTCACCTCAGCTGTCCATGGCCACATGGCAGATAACTTTTCAACAGTTAAAAAAAGTTTCATTGCCGCTCCGTAAATAAAACATACACTTAGAATAATTTGCACCAACCAAAGCATTAGGGTAATGGATTTCGAATGTTTTTTTTGATTTTTCATTTTGAGATAATTATTAAATTAAGACCCCAAAAATATTTATATTTACCTGCCTATTAACAGTACTTCCCTTTTGGATAGTGCTATCCAAAAGGGAAGTAGATTCTATTTAAATCAAAAACATATCAAAATGCTAATTAATGGTGGATGCCCAAAAACTGCTCTTTCTATAAAAGACGCTTTAGAAGCCTTGGAAGGAAGATGGAAATTACTGATTTTGTTTTCGCTTTCAACAGAGAATAAACGTTTCAGCGAAATATCCAAAGCTGTTGCCGGGATAACCGATAAAACCTTGTCTAAAGAATTAAAGAGCTTAGAAAGCAATCAATTGATAAAAAGAACTGTTTACGACACTTTTCCACCAACTATAGAATATTCCATCACAGAACATGGAAAATCATTAGAAAACGTTCTGAACGAATTACATTATTGGGGATTGCTCCACCGCAAAAAAATACTTCATTAACCTTTTCAATTAAAACCCTGTCGATACAGAAATTGATTTCCATTGTTCTAATTCTTTTTGAACCTCAGCAATTTTTACATTGGCCATATCGTATGCATCTTGCCCCATAAATAAATGTAAAGCAGGATTTTCTTCTTCGCTCATTTTGATTAAAGCAGTTGCAAATTTTTGAGGATCTCCCGGCTGATTCTCATTTATACTATCTTTATGGGCTACTTCAGACTCTCTAACTGCTTTGTAATCTACAATCGGACTTTGTGGCAATAATAAAGAACTGTCTTTTAAGAAATCTGTTCTAAAATAACCCGGATAAACCAATGTTACATTCACTCCAAATTCTTTTACCTCAGCTGCCAGAGATTCTGTTAAACCGGCAACAGCAAACTTTGTAGAGCAGTAAATTCCCCACCCAGGAAAACCACCATTATAACCGCCAATCGAAGCAATATTAAAAATATGCCCTGATTTATTGGCACGCATATACGGCATCGTATTTCTGATGACATTTAATAATCCGAATACATTTACTTCGTAGTTTTTTCGGGATTCTGCATCCGTTAATTCCTCTAGTGAACCTAATAAACCATACCCTGCATTGTTTACTAAAACATCAATGGTTTTAAAATGACTTACTGCCACTTCAATGGCATTTTTAACGCTTTGCTCGTTTGTTAAATCCATTTCCAAAGGAAGAAAATATTCAGAGGGATTTCCCAATTCTTTGATTAAGGCACTTTCAGTTCTTGATGTTGCGGCTACTTTTTTTCCTTCTGCCAATAATTTTTTTGCTAATTCTAATCCAAGTCCTTTTGAAGCACCTGTGATAAACCAAACTTTGTTATTTTCCATGATATAAATTTTTAAGTTTTATTACATGACAAAGGTATTGACGAAATACTTCCTAAAAATTAAAGCAATCAAACAAGAAGTTACGAAAATCAAACAATTTCTGTCAAACGATAGTTTTTTGGTGACACCTGAACATTTTTCTTGAAGAAATTAATAAAATGAGATAATTCTTCGAATCCCAGACACCATGCAATTTCATTGATATTCCATGTGGTTTGTTTAAGCAGAATCATCGCTTCCTGAACAATTCTTTCAGAAATGATTTGCGAAGTAGTTTTTCCTGTAGTTTCTTTCAGCGCTTTATTCAAATGATTGACATGTACATTTAGCTGATCTGCAAACTCAGAAGGCGAACGAAAATTGACTTGCTGCGATATGGATTCAATCGGAAATTGGCGCTCCAGCAACTCCAAAAATAAAGACGAAATTCTAATCGTAGCGTTCGATTTACTGTATAATGAAGCAGTTACAGTTTGCGCTTTTAAAGCTAGGTGAATAATTTCAAAAACAAGATTCCGGAGCACATCATATTTAAAGGTATAATCAGAATTGATTTCATCAAACATTCTTAGATATACTACTTTCAAAGATTCAGCCAATTCCAATGAAATAGGAACAATCGGATTTCCTCCGGGTTGGAATAGAGGATATTCCTTTAAATTTCCAAACTGGTTAAAAAATGCATCCGTAAAAATGCAGAAAAACCCTGTTTGGTTCTCATCAATCTGTTCCCAATTGTAAGGAATTTGTGGATTTGCAAAAAATAAAGCCTGATCTTCAATACCAACAACTTTATCTGCATAATGCACTTTATTTTTTCCGATGATAAGACTGATTTTATAAAAGTCTTTTCTCGTATAAGGAAATGGTTTACAGGTATTACCAACAAAGTCATCCAATTTAAAAACATTAAAATGTCCGATTTCTTTTTTAAGATTCTCGGGCATTCCGTTTACTTTTATTGTGTAAAAATCTTCTAAGGTTTCTGTGAGTTTCATTTTTCAAAGTTACGAAAATCAAATTAACCAGAGTACGTGGCAATTTGATAATTAGATAAATTAGAAATTTGATATTTATCGAATGTCACCGTGACAAACTAAACAATTAATAATTGCCAATTAACCATTAATTAAGAAACCACTTTATATGTAGGATCTTCAATTACATTTACATTAATAACGGCATCTGCATTTTTCAATAAAATTCTGCAATCTTCGCTTAAATGCTTTAGTTCAATTACTTTATTCAATTGGTTGTATTTTCTAGTCAGATTGTTTACGGCTTCAATTGCCGACATATCTGCAATTCGGCTTTGTTTAAAATCTATAACCACATGAGCAGGATCGTTTTGCACATCAAACTTCTCCATAAAAGCAGCAATCGAACCAAAAAATAATGGTCCGTAAATTTCGTAATGTTTGACTCCTTCTTCATCAATAAAATGTGTGGTACGAATTCTTTTGGCACTTTCCCAGGCAAAGACCAAAGCAGAAATTATGACGCCAATTAAAACTGCCAATGCTAAATTATGCAGTAAAATAGTGATCACAGCTACGATAATTCCAACAAAAATATCGTGTTTTGGCATTTTATTAATTACCTTAAAACTAGCCCATTCAAAGGTTGTAATAGCCACCATCATCATTACGCCCACCAAAGCAGCCATTGGCAGTTTTCCAATTACCGGTGCACCAAAAAGTATGATTAATAAAATGGTTAAAGCTGCAATTATTCCCGAAAGCCGTGCTCTTGAACCGGCTGAAAGATTTACTAAAGTCTGTGCAATCATCGGACAGCCGCCCATTCCGAAAAAGAAACCGTTTAAAATATTTGATCCGCCCTGAGCGATACATTCTCTGTTGCTATTTCCGCGCGTTCCGGTAATTTCGTCAACCAAATTCAGCGTAAGCAATCCTTCGGTCAAACCAACAGCGGCAACAATTAATGAGTATGGAAAAATTACTTTTAAAGTCTCAAAAGAAATGGGGATATTCGGAATATGAAACGGAGGAAATCCGCCCTGAACAGATGCAATATCTTCAACCGTTTTGGTTTCGATATTAAAAATCAGTACAATTGCAAAAACGACCATAATAGCTACTAAAGAAGCCGGAACTGCCTTTGTGATTTTTGGAAAAAGCAAAACAATACCAATTGTGAGCGCAACCAAACCGAGCATAATATAAAGCGGAGTTCCCTGCAGCCACGAAACCTGTCCGTTTACGATGGTTTTAAACTGTTCAAGCTGCGACATGAAAATCACAACAGCAAGTCCGTTTACAAAACCAAACATTACAGGCTGTGGAACTAATCTGATAAATTTTCCCAGTTTAAAAAGTCCTATGCAAATTTGCACCACGCCACCAAGTGCAACGGCTGCAAAAACATATTCGATACCGTGTGATTTCATTAAAGCAATCAAAACAATAACGGTTGCTCCTGCTCCGCCGGAAATCATTCCCGGTCTTCCTCCAAAAATTGCCGTAATTAACCCCGCAATAAAAGCAGCATACAGGCCAACCAACGGCGGAAATCCGGCTAAAATTGCAAACGATAAAGATTCAGGAATCATAGTCATCGCTACAGTTAATCCGGCTAAAATTTCATTTTTATAATTGACTTTCTGAGAAAAGTCGAAGAGTGAGAAAGCTTTTTTCATAAGTCGCAAATTTAAAAAAATTATGCGCATAAAGCTAAGAAACCTTTATGATGAATAAAGGCAAGGAAAGAAGCTGCTTAATAATGATCTTTTATTAAATCTGATGTAATAAAAACACTAAAAACGAAAGAATAAAACTTAACATAATTGGAAAATATAAGGTTTTTATAAGAAATTATCTCGCCAAAATTATTGAAAATCCTATACAAAAAAACGGGTATTTATACCCTTTTTTCATAATCAGATTAAGTTTTTACTTATTCTAATGCCACGCAAAGATATCCCAGACAATTTACATAGTCTATTATGTTTTTAGGCTCTAGTTTTGCACCTTCGACCCTTAATATTTTATCGCAGTCTTCCAGATCAAAATTAACTTTATAATCTGGAAACTGTCTTTGTATAACGGCAATTACGTAATTTTTGTCTGCCTCTTTCTGAACATTTGTTTTAAAAACCTCAACAACCATAATTAGCTATTTTAAATTATTATCACTCATGAATTTCGATTGAGAAGTGTATTGATGTTCCGAATCTAAAAACTGTTTATGATGATGGCCGAAACCCTAAGCAAATGTAAATGACAAGCCTCTTTTATAATAGGATATTTATACAAATGGCGTACTATTTATACCAATGGCGTTTGTATAATTTTTATAATGCACATCGTTATAAACTATATTATTACCCTAATTTTGCCCCTATGACAATGCTTAAAATTTATCAGAACTTTTTTCTGCGAAACCTTATCGTACACACTTTCATCTTTTTGGTGATTTTGGCCTGTGTTTATGACGAAATACAAATAGAAGGACACAGCTGGTCGTATATGATTAGTAAAATTAGTGTTGGTTATTTTCCCTGTATTGTCTGGATTACGATTTTCAATCTTTTTATTATCAAACGTTTCTTATTCAAGAAAAAGGTTAAAACATTCTTTTTGTTTTTTGCCAGTTACTGGACTTGTTTTTATTTTTTTATGAATTGGTTTTTTCCTCTTGTGGGTTTGGGAAATTTTAAAACACTTCAAATATTATCACTGATTATAAACGGAATGTTTTTTTACTTTATTCATATAGTGATTACCAAAAAAATAATGGATACAGATAAAGATATCATGAACTTTAAATCTGAACTTTCATTTTTAAAACAACAGCTTAATCCGCATTTTTTATTGAATGCGATGAATAATTTATATGGAGAATCTCTGGCAGAACCTGATAAAGTTCCGGACAGAATTTTGAATCTTTCAGACATGCTTCGCTACCAAATTGAAGCCACCAAAAAAGATTATGTTTTGTTGGATGAAGAAATCGCTTTTATAAAAAAGTATATGGAATACTATACTTTTAGAAATGAGCGACTGGCGATAACCCAAAAATTTGAAGGCAATTTTGAAAGCATGGATATTCCACCTTTGTTCTTTTTACCTTTGGTAGAAAATGCGGTTAAATTTTCAGCAGAAACAGCACAACCTTTTATTGATATCGAATTAAAGGTAAAATGCAGGTGGTTGTCTTTTACTATCAAAAATAGCTGTCTCGAATCAGGTTCGCGAATTTCAGGCACCGGAATTGGGATCGAAAACCTAAAAAGACGCCTTGAAGTTTACGGTTTAAAACATGAATTGAACTGCAAAAAAGAAAAGAATACCTTTATCGTAAAACTAAACATATGGCACTTACCTACCGCTGTCTTATCGTAGATGATGAATCTCCGGCACACAAGGCACTTGCATCTCACATCTCTAAATTTGACGAACTGGAACATTCCGGAAGTGCTTATAACGGAATGGAAGCCATAAAAATGCTCAACGAAAACACTTACGATATCATTTTTCTGGATATTAATATGCCTTTAATTTCCGGCGTTGAATTAATGGAATTACAACCAAAAAGACCTTTAACGATTGTGACCACAGCTTATTCTGATTTTGCCCTTTCGGCGTATCAAAATGATGCGATAGATTATTTGCTAAAACCTATTTCGTTCGAAAAATTCTCTAAAGCGATTGAAAAAGCTAAAATTTACTATTCAGGAAATACGGTTAAAAAGGAAAGTACCGCCAGCGAAAAAACTTTTTCGTATCGCGCCAACGGACAAATGTGCACTATGTCGTTGAGTGATATTTTGTATATCGAAAGTCTGGGCAATTACATGAAATTGTATAGCAAAAAGATCAAATTACCTGTTATTATTTACGGTTCGCTTACTAATATTGGCGAAGAAATTAACTGCAATAATTTTATACAAGTGCACCGCTCTTATATTGTAAATACAAAACAAATTACGGCGGTTACTTTTAAATCTCTCACACTTTCTAACGGCGAAATGGTTCCTGTGGGAAGGAAATATCAGATTTTACTGGACAATTTAGTGATTAGATAATTTGTTACTTTCCACAAAATCAAACTATACTATGTTTATACAAGAGAGAAAAACTACAATTAGTTTTCCTCTCTCACTTATAAAACTTACTTCCTTCTAAGATAAGCCAGCGCGCCACTCGACCACAAAGCCCACAAAATTAAAACCGGCTGAAAAAATAATCTTGTCAATCTTGCCTGATCTGTGTTCATGCCCAGAGCATCGATTCCGTTTAGATATTGTGCGATATTACCCGGAAAAACCATGACATAAAAAATAGCCAGAAAAATACCTATTTTCACTTTATGGCTGGTTATAAATACCAGAGCAAGTCCTATCGCCATTTCGACAATTCCGGATAGAATTACAACCCGGTCTTTATCCATTGGCACCCAATTAGGAACCTGAGCCTGAAAATCCATTCTTTGATAGGTAAAATGTCCAATAGCAGCTAGTATCATAAAGATTCCTAATAATATTCTAAAGAAATTTTGAGTTTTGGTAGTTTGTATGTTTTCCATTTTATACTTGATTTATATTTAATCTGATTGTTTTTATTAATAATTATCTTAACAAATTTACCAGATTAACCTACAACATTTTTGCATATTTATCTTAAAATCATGTGTAATATCCATGTTGTATTTCTTTTTAAAAATCTAGTTCTGGTACTAAAAACGTCCTACAGGCACTTCTGTTCAAAAAAAATAAGTACTATAAAATAATTTTCTTACATAAATAATTATCTTCGCAGCGCTATGAAACTTTAACCCCCAAATTTTTCAAGAATGATCTTTTTTAATTTCCTGTTTAAAAATTCAGATTTAGAATGTCCCAGATGTTTGGGAAAAGGATTTGTTGGACCTGATGATATTCGACGCTTAAACAGACAGCTAAAATGGGCGCC
>Ga0247806_10000031_pt1 | contig 89687 bp, 92 predicted proteins | sample UWRJL059202B1_FD_179935 | JGI IMG/M metagenome (GOLD analysis project Ga0247806, IMG submission 179935) | Plant litter microbial communities from Arlington Agricultural Research Station in Wisconsin, United States - UWRJ-L059-202B-1 | ecosystem: Environmental > Terrestrial > Plant litter >... | reverse complement strand
CCTTAACAGAAGAAGTTGTTGCCGAGCCTATTGAAGCTGCGCGGCCCGAGCCGGCGCCTCTCGAAAATGCTATCGAGAACATTGATCCGATTGTTATTCCTGCAAGTTCTCTCGGATCGACAGTTCGATCGATGGACTTTATTACACCCGCTCCTGCACCGGTTGTCGCATTGCCTCCATTTGAGACTGCTGCCCCTGAACCGATCCAGCCTCCGGCGCCTTCAACACTTGAGCGAACATTTACGCGTCCACCAGAGCCAGCTTCACGACCAGTTGCGGTTAATCCTGTTGCTGGGTACTTCCAGTCAATCGCTGGGGGCACTTCTGCAATTCCAACTGCAGCAACGACCAATGCTCCGAGTTGGTTGAGTCGTTTCAAGAAGCCGATTATCATCGCTGGAGTCAGCTTGTTGCTTATTGGAATAGGTGTTTACGCAACAACGACACTGATTGCAAATAACAACGCTCGCCAGGCGGTTCAAACTGAAGATACACCAGAACCTGTGACTGAAGCTCCTGCAGTTATCCCTACGGAAGAGGAGAAGCCGGCCGAAGAGGAGCTGCCAGCAATCGTACCAGCACCTGAAGTTGAAGGAGTTGTACAACCAACAACACCTACTGTCATCCCGGCCGTTGCTAACACGAGTGCAAATGATGCTGAGATTGCAAAACAACCTCGAAAGATCTCTATTCCAACACTGGGTATTTCAGCAAGTATTGAAAACATTGGATTGACTCCAAGCGGAGCGATCGGCGCACCATCGAGCATTTGGAATGCCGGCTGGTATACTGCAAGTGCACAGCCTGGGACTGACGGCGCAGTCTTTATTGATGGACACGCATCAGAAAGCCGTAACGGCATCTTTGGAGATCTTGATAAGGCACGAGTTGGTGAAACGATTACCGTCCTTCGTAATGATGGAAAAGAAATCTCGTACTGGATCGCGAAAATCTCTGTTGTCGATCGTCGCCATGTTGATGTTGCGCAGACACTCAAGCCGTACGGCAATGCAAAGCGCGGCCTTAATATCATGTCTTGCATTGGTACCTGGGTTGAGTCTGAAAAGACGCTTACCCACCGAGTACTCGTGTACGCGATTGAACGATAGTCGCTGGCCTAAGAATATAAAAAGACCTCCGCATGGAGGTCTTTTATGTTGGAGGTGAGGGGATTATCCTCGGTTAAACGGCCATGTCCATTGGCGAACTTCTGGCATATCTTCGCCATGTTCGATGATGTAGTGGCTGTGCTCGATAAGCTTCTTCTGCATGTCTGCGTAAAGGGCTTTTGACTCTGGGTCATCGAGGTGTGCGCGTTCGATGACGTCCATAACAAGGTGGAAGCGGTCGAGTTCGTTCACGACGGTCATGTCGAAGGCTGTCGTAATTGTTCCTTCTTCTTTGTATCCACGAACATGGAGGTGCTGATTCGCGCGACGGTAGACGAGGCGGTGAATGAGCCATGGGTAGCCGTGGAAGGCAAAGATGATTGGCCTGTCAGTGGTAAAGAGCGCATTGTAGTCGATGTCGCTGAGTCCGTGAGGGTGTTCGGTGTCTGGCTGGAGACGCATGAGGTCAACAATGTTCACCACACGAATCTTCAGGTTTGGCAGACGTTCTCGGAGGATGGCAACCGCTGCCATCATTTCGAGTGTTGGGATGTCACCGGCCGCAACCATGACGACATCAGGATGCTCGCCGTTGTCGGTTGATGCCCAGTCCCAGGTACCGAGACCCTTTGTACAATGCTCAACCGCTTGTTCCATAGTGAGCCACTGCGGCGCTTCGTGTTTTCCGGTAATCGTGAGGTTAATATATCCACGGCTCCGGAGACAGTGATCCATAACACTTAATGTTGTGTTTGCATCAGGAGGAAGGTAGATACGAGCAACATCGGCCTTTTTGTTGACGATGTGGTCGATAAACCCTGGGTCTTGGTGAGTAAATCCGTTGTGGTCTTGGCGCCACACGTGAGAGGTGAGCAGGTAGTTCAAAGAGGCGATAGGTTCGCGCCACGGAAGTTCGTTAGACATCTTCATCCACTTTGCGTGTTGGCTGACCATCGAGTCGATGATGCGGATGAATGCTTCATAACTATGCATGATACCGTGACGGCCAGTCAGAAGGTAGCCTTCGAGCCAACCCTGCGCTTGGTGTTCACTCAACATTGCATCGAGGACCATACCGTCTTGTGCGAGGAAGTCGTCGCCATCTTGGGTGCGAGCATTCCATTGACGATCGGTTGTTTCGAAAACTGCCTCGAGGCGGTTTGACATTGTTTCGTCTGGAGCAAAGATACGGAAATTACGTGTGCCATTATTAAGTTTTGTAACATCACGGAGCCATGGGCCGAGCGCGTGGGTGTTACCGCTATTCACAATACTTGGGTAGTCAACCTTTACTTCGTAGTCACGGAAGTTAGGAAGCTGGAGCTCGCGGAGGAGCTTGCCGCCATTGGCGTGGATGTTTGCACCCATGCGACGACTGCCGGTTGGCGCGAGTTCTGCGAGTTCTGGAATCAATTTACCTGATTCGTCGAAGAGCTCTTCAGGGTGATAGCTGCGGAGCCATTCTTCGAGAGCGCCAAGATTTTCTTGGTGAGCTTCGTCGACTGCGAGTGGAACCTGGTGAGAGCGGAATGAGTTTTCGTTTGGAAGCCCGTTTACTTCTTTTGGTCCTGTCCAACCCTTTGGAGAGCGGAGGATAATCATTGGCCAACGAGGGCGCATGGTGTTGCCGTGTTCACGGGCTTGTGACTGAATGTGCTTAATCTCAGCAATCACTGTATCGAGCACCTCGGCCATACGACCGTGCATATATTCTGGACCTTCGCCTTCAACGAAGTACGGTTCCCATCCGTAGCCACGGAAGAGCTGTTCAAGTTCTTCGTGTTCGATACGAGCAAGAATAGTCGGGTTACTGATTTTGTAACCGTTCAAGTGAAGGATCGGAAGGACGGCGCCATCGGTTCGCGGGTTCAAGAACTTGTTTGAGTGCCATGCAGTTGCGAGTGGGCCAGTTTCTGCTTCTCCGTCACCAACGACACATGCCGTAATAAGGTCTGGGTTATCGAAAACCGCACCGAATGCGTGACTGAGCGAATAGCCGAGCTCGCCACCTTCGTGCATTGAGCCGGGAACCTGCGGGGAGACGTGACTTGAAAGCCCGCCTGGCCATGAGAATTTACGGAATAGTGTCGTCATTCCTGCTTCGTTCTGTGGCATGTCTGGGTAGATTTCGCTCCAAGTACCTTCGAGGTAGGTATTGGCCATAAGTGCCGGGCCACCGTGACCAGGGCCTGAGATGTAGACCATATCAAGATCGTTCTGCTTGATGACGCGGTTGAGGTGGACATAAATAAAGCTCTGACCAGGAGTTGTTCCCCAGTGACCGAGAAGCATTTTCTTTACATCACCAATCTCGAGAGGGCGACGAAGCAAGGCGTTGTTACGAAGGTAAATTTGCCCAACTGCAAGAAAGTTTGTTGCGCGCCAGTAGGCATCCATCTTGTGTAGTAAATCTGGTGATACTGCTGTGTTTTCCATTATGCTTCCTTCTCGATAACTGTTATTGTCTGTGCCACTATGGTTTCATCTTCTCGTGCCGGTATGACATGTACTCCAACGTCCGATCTATCACTAGAGATGAGACGCGCACCATCCTTGTTGCGCACATCATCTATAACGATATCTAAAAAGCCTAACCCTTCACAAATTCGCGCACGAATCTCGGCTGATCGTTCGCCGATTCCTCCACTGAAAATGATACTATCGACACCGCCAAGTGCTGCGGCATAGGCGCCAATTGTTTTCTTGACCTTGTAAATGAAGAGTTCGACGGCAAGTTTGCCTTGGGGGTTTTCTTCCTGCGTGTCGAGAAGAACATGCATATCTGCAGTTGTTTCAGAGACGCCAAGAAGTCCTGACCTGTTTGTAAAGAGGTCGCTAAGTTGAGCGGGGGTCATGCCCTTTTCGGCTTCAAGGTAGGTAATCAGGCCGGGTTCAAGATCACCGCTTCGGGTACTCATCATGATGCCAGAGACTGGTGTGAAGCCCATCGTCATATCGATCGGTTGACCGTTTTTAATTGCTGCAACACTTGCGCCGCTGCCAAGGTGCGCCAAGATGACGCGGCCGTTATGTGCGGCAACACCTTCGTGCTCTTTGAAGCTCGCGAGTAATGATTCGTACGAAAGCCCATGAAAACCATAGCGACGAATGCCGTTTTCTTTTTGAAACGTCAGCGGAATCGGAAGAATTTTTGCAACCTCGGGGATTGCGTGAAAGAAACTGGTATCAAAACAGGCAACGTGCTTTGCGTTTGGGTATGCGCCAATAAAAGCGCGGAGAGCGGCGAGTGTGCCAGGCATATGATTAGGAGCGAGTGGTGTGATGGATACAAGGTAAGCGAAAAGCTCGCTGGTAATGAGTGACGCGGAAGAGTATCGTTCGCCGCCGTGAACGACTCGGTGTCCGATTGCTTCAATGTCTGTGTCTTTGATCGATAATGTGCCCGTGAGCCAGGTTTGGATATGTACAATTGCACCTTCGATGGATTTACCATCGATGCCAATATTTTCAATAGCAAGTGATGAGATAGGGGTGTGAGGGTCCTGGCGATCGAACACCGACACCTTAAGACTCGAAGAACCAGCGTTAACTGATAGCAGCACCATATTCCACCCTTTTCATTAGTTACTTATACTATACCACCGATGCTATACTAAGCACTAGCATAAAACGGTGGGCGCAATATTCGCAATATTACCATTTAATAAAGAATCTATACTCACTGGTGGCCCCTCTAGGGTATAATTATGAGGATAAGAGCATTTCAGGAGTAATACGGTGACTATTAAAGAGACCGCAGGGAAAATTCTACTATATTTCTACCAGCTGCAACGAACGGTTCCTTTAAGTATGCAAAATCGCCAACTCGGCTTTATTAGTAAGAAAGATGGCAGCGTTTCTTTAACGAGTGACAAGAAGTGGTTAACTGAAAACCTCCTCTCTATTAATCCAAAATCTGCTGATATCTTAAACGCATTTACTTTCTTGCTTGATAAGAAATATATTGTTTCTCGAGAACGCGTCTCAGGTGAGGCACGAATTTATGTTGGCGTGCAGGTTGTCGGTGCGGGTATCGATGTTATCGAAGGTATTGAGCGCGGAGATGATGGAAAACACGAATTTAACGTGGCATTTAATATTGCGATCAATAGTGGTGTCGACGTTGAGCGTTTGATTAGCGATAACTTGGGCATGCTCTCAGAATAGATCATTTGCGGGGGTCATCGCGGTAATGATTATAGTGTGTTATCATGGACATAACAGTAATGGGTAATTGGAGAAATTGACACATGGATGGGTCACCGTTTCGTGCGCCGCAATCAGCAGACAGAAGGGCTACAAGCAGATCTGAGCCAACACGTTGGCAACCTGAAGATCAGCAACCAGTAGCAACTGAGCCTGAAGCTGTCCGTGCCACTCCTCAGCCACGTCATGTTCCTATTCAGGAAAAGACTTCGAAGAAGCGTCCACTTCTTCCGATCTTCGTGATTATTCTTGTTTTACTTCTTGGCGCTATCGGATGGCTTGCATGGTCAAACTCGCAAAACAATGCCGGCGGTGTTGGTATCGATGGCGGCAAGTACCAAGCAGTCTTTTTCACAAATGGTCAGGTGTATTTCGGTAAGCTCAAAGCATCAAATAACGATTACATGCAACTTACCGACATTTATTATTTGCAGACTCAGGCAACTGGCGACGCAGAATCTGATAACCTTCAAAAGACTTCAACCGACCAAAACAATGTGCAGTTGATTAAACTTGGTGAAGAGATCCATGGCCCAGAAGATAAGATGGTTATCTCACGCGACCAAGTATTGTTCTACGAGAACCTCAAAGCTGATGGCAAAGTTGCCCAGTCAATCGAAGAACACAAGAAGTCTAACTAATAGATTTATCCTAGTGACTTGATGTACTCCGCCCAGGCGGAGTCTTCTATTTTCTTGTCGGATTTAATGAGGATCAAAAGGCTATTCTTTGTAAAGATAACTGACTGAGGACCTTTTGCTGAGTTGCCGATATAGACAGTGACTGGCCCAGCTGTGATCTTATTTGTCGCTCGCTCGTTTTTTGCGAATTCAGCAACCTTTGCATCAACATTGCCAATAAACGACTGCGGGAGGGGTTGTTGACTCACGCTAATCGTTGCGTCACCTATCTTATCTGAGTAGGCGAATACAGGGTCGGTTCTCTCGGGGCTAATCTTCTTCCATCCACCAAGGTCGGTAATAGGCTTTCCTTTTGGAAGAATCGTCTGGTATTCAAGACTTTCAACGCTATCGTTGAGGGTGTTGTTATTGCGTGCATCTTTAGCGAGCGCGTATTGCCGAATGACGAGAACCGTCACGAGGGAGCCGATAAGGAGAATAAGCACTGCAGCGGTTATGATAATCGTCTTCTTGGTGAAGAGAGATCGCAGAATAGAGACGGTACTGGTTGTATCGACTGAACGGACTGGTTTCTCCTGGTTTACGCTTGGCCTTTTCGACTCCACTATAATCAATCTGCACGAAGTGCTGAGTGTGTAACTACTGTTATTATTTTACCATAACAAGAATTACTTGTTGCTGTGGGTGAAGCCAAGGTTGCTGACATAGGCATTGGCGCCGTTTGCAGCAGACAGGTTGATTCTGAAGACGATGCTATCTCCTGCGGTGAATCCACAGCTTGCAAGATTAGCGGCCGAGACGGCGGTTTGCCAGGTTGTTTGTGCTCCTGTTGAAACAGCAGTCTCGGCGCCACAGGTGGCAAGGTCGGCAGTATTACTATTGCGGTAGAGCTGGTAGGTGACGTTTGCGTCTGCGCCATCGGTTCGCCCCATGAGTGAGATCGAGCCAGCAGAGAATTCTTTGAATGTGTCGGGAAGCTTGTAGGTGACGTACATGCTCTTTGTCTGCGCTGTCGCTTGTGATGATGCCCAGTTGTAGAAGTTGTATGTTTCGTTTGTACCACAGACGGTTGGTTGTGATGAACTACCGTCGTTTATGTTGAGTGTGTCAGAACAGATGTCAGATGTCATTGTGCCGATCCCAGTTCCGTTGGTGACGGTGTTGCTGTATTCAGGGATGAGTGTCACGAATGTATCAGGGCTTGCGCTACAAGAGCCCCATCCGTCAGCTTCGTAACATTGGATTTTACCGAGTGTTGTGTCGTAGTACATGCTCCCGAGGAGTGCATCGTCTGTAACAGTCGGTGCAGAGGCTGCCTTGTCGACGGTGAAGAGGGTAATTGTGCCATCATCTTTGCCGCTCCCGATTTGAACGTTGGCGATGTTGTCAGTACTGCTGTTGACTGAGAATGGAGTGGCTGTATTTGAAGCACTTGAGACTGTCCAGTCCGAGCCATTCCAGAGGAGGGAAGCAGTTGCGTTTGCCTTCATTGGGATGAGGTTTCCAGTACCGCCATTGTTGATTGAGAGGGTGAAGTTCTCAGAATCGCTTGAGGCTGTGACATAGAAGACTCGACCAGCTGTGGTGAGTGTTGGGTCTGGGAGTGTTGCAGTTTGGTTAGCAGTATTGAACCCGACGATAACTGCGGCTGCATTATTCACCGTTGAACCTGAGACAGTACAGCTTGCCGCAACGGGTGCGCCGCCAGCGTAACAGTTTATGTCGTTGGTGACAGTCGAGAAGGTTGGTGTTGCAATGACGACGAGTCCGCTTGCACCAGCGCCGCTGCCGCTTCCTCCAGCAAGGGTAACGTTGCCGCCGTTCGCGTCTCCGGCTGAGGCGGTACCACCTTGGATCGCGAGTGAACCACCGTCAACACCGACTGCAGTACTGCCCGTACCTTGAAGAGTAAAGTCGTTTGGCTCTGCGGCAGTGACGCCATTTCCGAAGTAAACAGTATTCTCTGTATCAGAGAAAGTAGCACGAGCGGTGCCATTCGTGCTAATCGTTACTGCGTTCTTCGCCTGAATTGTTGTGGTTCCAGCATCGGCACCTCCGCCAGATCCGACGGTCACGTTGGTGATACTCCCCGCCGAATTATTGGTACCGATATTTATATCTTGTCCGATCGGTGCTGAGCTGCTTCCGATATTGATTGCTCCGGCGTTCGTCGCTCCGATTGATATAAATCCGAGATGTCCATTTCCAGTCTTTGCTCCGGCATCAATTTGGACACTTCCACTATTACCATCTGTGCCTCCAGCGTTTCCACCTTGGAGACTGAGTGTTCCTCCGGATGTGCCAGTACCACTTCCGCCGCTGCCTCCACTGATGGCTAATTGCTTTCCGTCGGTATCTGGTGGGGCAGTGTTGATGAATATTGCGTGGTTGGTTGCGCCACCAAGCATAAGATCACCATCATTCGTGACAGTGAAGACATCGTTGCCTGCTTTTTGGAGTTGGATAAGGTGGCCGCTACCGGTCTTGTTGATGAAGACACTTGGCGTATTGGTTGTTGCATCATTCTGCACACCTTGGCCAAGTTGAATAAAGTTTTCGGCTGTTTTTCCGTTAAGGGCGCCCGCGTTGAGTGCAAACGGAGTCGCAGTGATTCGCTTCATCGGCAGCATTTCGCCATCGGCGGCACAAGAGCCAGCCCCGAAGGTCGCACAGCTGACTGAGCTTCCAGCAACATTCATCGAGAGCCAGAGCGTATCGCTGTTCCAGTCGACCTGTGTGCCAAACGGATTAACCGATCCAAGGTTGACCGAGAGGAAGCCGTTTTTGACTTGAACGGCCCCTGTTGGAGAGCTGTTGTTGACGTAGGTTTCGGTCCACTTGAGGGTTCCGCCAGGGTTGCCAGCGGCATTGCCTGCTCCGCCTTCGTAGATTTTGAACTGAACGTTGTAATACCCGTTTGGCACCATGTTGCCTTCGGTGTCGAGGAGCCGACCTTGGAATCCGATGGTTTTGTTGGTTGCCGGAGCGGCACGTGAGACGACACTGAAAAATAACGTTGTAATTAACGCAGCAGATAGCGTAATAAGCAGCAATGCTCGTAACGCGGAGCGTCGACTAATAGAACTTCGACGCGCACCGAAAATAGTGGATTGGTGATACCACACAGTCATTTTATATGTTTTTACTACCGTTAGGTTGTATTAAATGTTTGTCTCACTTACGACGTGTGGTGGTTCATCAAAGCTTGCCATTATTCTACCACAAGCGCAATAACGCTGACAATAGAATCAAGGTGTTTATGCTATACTAAACACAAGCGCAAAACACGTATATATGGAGCATAAACAAACAGTGAAAGCATCAAGATTTCTGCTTGGTTTGGCGATCGTTATCGGTCTGGCTTTTGTTGCTCAACTGCCTGTTGCTGCAGAGACTGCGTACGGGGGTGGCAGCACCCAGGGATATGCCTCAGATACCAAGCTCGATAACGGAACCATTGTTCTCTTAACAGGGAAGGATTCAGATCGAGTAAAGATCGCCAATCAAGCCGAAGTGCAAAATATGTTCGGGGTAACGGTTGATCGAAACACACTTCCTCTGACCATCTCGAATGGGCTTGAAAATGAAGTATTTGTGGCGGTATCTGGCACCTTTAATGTACTCGTCAGTACGCAGGGCGGCTCAATCGAATCTGGTGATTACGTCACACTCTCGTCCGTAAACGGTGTCGCGATGAAAGCTGGTACTGAAAAGACAACCGTCTTTGGCCGAGCGAATGGATCATTTGACGGCAAAGGTATTACACTCGGCACCACAACACTCAAAGATGTGAACGGCAACGATAACGAGAAGGTTGTTCTCGGCTCGATACCAGTAACAATCGATATTCGGGGCAACCCAAACGACAAGAGTACAAAAGTTGAAGTTCCTGATTTCTTGATGCGACTCGGGCAAGCAATCGCAGAGAAAGAAGTGAGCCCAATTCGTATTTACCTGAGCCTCGGGATTACGTTAATTAGCATCTTGGCTGCGATCGCGATTATCTACTCAGGGGTGCGCAGCGGGATCATCTCGATCGGTCGTAACCCGATGTCAAAGAAATCGATCTTCCGAGCATTGCTCGAGATTATACTCACAAGCATATTAATTTTAATCATTGGCTTATTTGCGGTATATTTATTACTGAAGTTATGATGCAAAGAATAGGGTGGAACTATGGGATTATTTAGCAAAAAACAAGTAGACGAACCGACACAGGATGAAGTGGCGGACGACGCTGAACGCGATTTTCTTGATGAGACATTTCGTGAAGAACTCCGTAACCACGGGCGTTGGTATTTCGAAAAAGTTATTAAAGAAAACGGAACACTTTTCAAGAAAGAGCTTGATGCAACCGTCGCTCAAATTTCTGTTGAGCTAGAAGAGCACGTTATTAAACAGCTCGATGCATCGATCACTCAAATCAATACCGAACTTAAAGAGCATGTTACTCAGCGCCTCGACGAGCAGTTTGCTGAATACGGCAAAGCAATGCAAGAAGCTCAGCAGTTCACCCTTGAATCGTTAACTCGCAGTGCGCATGATCTTCAAGAACAGCACCAAAAACTCGCAGAAACTTTGAAGAAGAGTATCTCTGACCAAGAAGAAGCGCTTAACAAAGTGTCGAGTGAAAACGTGACTCGTATGGATGCAATGAAAGATGCACAAGATAAGGCGTTGGTTTCATTGAACGAGAGCGCAAAAGCATTGCAAGAACAGCATGACCAAATGGGCGAGACGCTCAAGAAGAACGTTGCCGATCAGCAAGAGATTCTGGTGAATGCATTTGAAGGTAACATGGCGCATATCGTTGAGCACTATTTGCTCGATGCAGTGGGCGACCAGTACGACATGAAGTCGCAGCTTCCTTCTATTATTCAACAAATGGACGAAAACAAGCAGGCAATTGTGGACGACATGAAACTATGAGCGAGTTCGTTTTACCAGCAAGCGTGATCAGTAAAAGTGATATTTCACGGTTAGTGATTGAGCTTGAATGGGTTGATAACGAAATTACTGCTGCGGCGGTGCGTGCTGGTGTTGGGTCAGAGTCTGGATCGCAACCAGTGTATTCAGTGCAGCTGAATGATTTTCTTGATAAGAACAAACTTTCCCTTGAAAAAGGGAGCGAGCGAAGCGATTTGATTAAGCAGCTTCGTGCGTTCAAAAGTGATGCCCCGGTCATTCATATGACCTTTGCTGGTGCTGCTGATCGTGAAAGCCTCGAGCAGTTAACTGCGTGGGTGCGCGAACAAGTGAATCCTCAAGCGCTGATTGCGGTTGGCGTGCAACCGAGCTTAGTCGGCGGCGTGTATATTCGTACACCGAATAAGGTCCACGACTTAAGCTTGCGACATGCCTTTGACGGTCGTCGCGATGTGCTCGTGAAAGAACTGGAGGCACTGCGTGTCGGAAAATAATAAAGTCTTCGAGAAGTTGGTCAATGAAGGTAATCCCGTCGGTGAGATTATTGGTATTGATTCGTTCTTGATTAAGGTACGTGGCCTCCATCCTTGTAACGTGCACGCGGTGATTCGATTTGAAGATGGCAGCCGTGGTTACGTTCACCATGTGTACGAAGATTACGTAATGGTCATGAAACTTGATACAACTGTTTTGAAAGTTGGTATGGTGTGTGTGCTTGAAACGCCAGACCTCCGCACAAAAGTTGGTAAGAACTTTGCTGGTCGTGTGGTGAATATTTTCGGCGAGCCACTTGATGGTAAGGGCGCGATCCAATCCGACCAAGAGTGGGATATCTTCCATGATGCGCCAAAACTTTACGAGCGTCGCCTCCTCGATACTCAGCTTGAAACAGGCATTACTGTGCTCGACATTAACTACTCGTTGGTTCGTGGTCAGCGTATGGCTGTGCTTGGTGACGGTAAGGTTGGTAAGACCGCCATGACCACCCAGATTGCGATCAACCAAAAAGGTGGCGATATTACAGTTATCTACGTCCTTATTGCAAAGCGCCAGCGTGACGTTGCGCAGTTGGTTGACCGTCTTGAAAAGAATGATGCGCTCGGTAGTGCAATTATTATTGTGACAAACATGTTTGAGTCACTCATCGCAACCTACCTCGCGCCATATGTTGGTGCGGCACACGGTGAATATTTCTGGCAGAAGCTCGGTAAAGATACACTCGTGATTTACGATGACCTCACCAGTCACGCGCAGGCGTATCGTGAAATTTCATTGATCGCCGGTGTGAGCCCGGGTCGAGATAGTTACCCTGGTGATATGTTCTATACTCACTCGAGTTTGGTTGAACGAGCGGGTCGCCTTGATTCGAACGGTGCGACGCAAACGATTCTCCCGATTATTTACGCACCGGGTGGCGACATCACTGCGTACCTTCCGACGAACGTCATGTCGATGACCGACGGTCAATGGATCCTTGATAGCAAGATCTTTAAAGAAACAATGCGACCCGCTGTCAGCACTGGTTTGAGTGTGACGCGTGTCGGTGGTGTTGGCCAAAACAAGCGCCAAAAAGGCCTCGCTGCTGCACTTAACAAAACACTTGCTGGGTACCGAACCGCAGAAGAATACGCGCACTTTGGTACTGAACTTTCGCTTGATGCGCAATCGGACTACGATAAGGGCAAGATGCTCTTTAAAATCATGACCCAAGCAATTGGCGAGGGGTACAGCTTGGTTGACCAGCAATTCTTGCTTGATATCGTGTTGAACTCAAAGCCTGAAGAGGTGATTGATATCCCGAACTTGAAGGCGAAGGTTAAAGAATTCTCTGCTCAGCTGAAAGAAGAAAAAGACCTGACCGGCAACTTTGATGAACTTCGCGATAAGTTGAAGGCTGAAACAGTGACGGTTGATGAAAAGCGCGCAGCTGAGATCACGAAAGCCGTTGCTGCTGAAGCGTTGAGGAAGCGCGAGACTGAAACCGCCGAAGCAAACGAAGCTGCCGAAGCTGCAGCTGCTGCATCAAAAACTGAAGAAGCACCAAAACCAGAAGAGGCGAAGAAGTAATGCGACGCCCTCTAGAGATCAAGGCTGAAGAAGCATCAATGCGCACCATCGTGACGCTCACGAGCGCTTTCGAAAGTTTGTCGAGTATGCAGATTGCAAAGACAAAGAACAAGGTACTGATTAGTAACCAGTTCTTCGAGGAAGTCTGGAATATTTATAAGCAAATTCGCATGGACGTCTTGTTTAACTTCGGGCGAACACCCGATGAAGTGCCGATTAAAAAGGAGCTCCTGATTCTCATTACTGCACAAGGTGGCTTGAGTGGTGATATCGACCAACGATTGATCAAGAAGTTCCGCGAACGATATGATCAAGAGAAGAACGACGTCTTGGTCATCGGTCACCACGGTGCGTCACAACTTGACCAGATTCATATTGCGTACGACATGTATTTTGACATGCCGAAGAAGGACTACATTAACGTCGACCCGTTGATGGATGAGATTAAGAAGTACGAGAAGAGCCGCGTATTTTACCAGAACTACATCTCACTTTCTCAACAAGAAATTAAAGAACTCGATTTGAGTGAAGTGGTTTCAAGTAAGGGGCGTGTTGCTGATCTTGATACGGTTGGTGATGACGTGATTAGTGAGAAGAACTATATCTTTGAACCAAGTGCCTATGTTGTGGCTGCGCACCTTGAGACTTCGATTTTGCGTTTAACACTCGCCCAGTTTATCTATGACAGCCGTTTGGCTCAGGTGGCGAGTCGCTTTAAGGCGATGACTGCAGCGAAAGAACGTTCAATTGAAACAGCAAACGATTTACACACACAGTTTAGCCGCGCAAAGCGTGCGCTAGTGGATGTTCGCCTCAAAGAAAGTTTGGCAGGATTAAAGAAGATTCGTAATGGAGGGGGTGAGTAATGGCCGGCAAAGGAACAATCCGCGTACTAAAAGACCTAGTGATTAAGGTTCAGTTTGATGATGACATGCCTGATGTCAATGAAATGATTTATGTTGATAATGAAGCGCAAACACCACTGTTAGTGTATAGCCTTGACCATGGCGACACGGCGCTGTGTTTAAATATTGCCGGCGACCGCTCAATTCGAAAAGGTGATTCAGTGACGCGTAGTGGGCATAGTCTTGAAATTCCAGTTGGCCACGAAATGGTTGGTCGTGTCTGGGATGCGATGGCACGGCCGATCGATGGCAAGCCACAGCTCGACGACGAGGTGTTGGCTAAAATGCCAAAGCGCTCAATCTTCCGTCCTGATTTTCAAGAGACGTCATTGACGAGTCGCCCTGACGAAATTCTTGAAACAGGTATTAAGGTGCTCGACTTCTTTACGCCATTCGTGAAGGGTCGCAAGATCGGTATCGTTGGTGGTGCTGGTGTGGGCAAGACTGTCCTGACAATGGAAATGATTAATAACGTTGCCGTTGGTACGGGTGCCTTGAGTATCTTTGCTGGTGTCGGTGAGCGTATTCGTGAGGGTCACGAACTTTACAAGACCCTTGAAGAAAACGACCTTTTGAAAACAACCGCCATGTTCTTTGGACAGATGAATGAAAACCCTGTGCAGCGTTCACTGATTGCCTTGAGTGCAATTACGCTCGCTGAATGGTACCGCGATGACCAGAAGAAAGACATTCTCCTTTTTGCCGACAATATGTATCGTTACATTCAGGCGAAGAATGAGCTTTCGACAATCATTGACCAGACTCCGGCAGAAGGTGGCTACCAGCCAACAATCTTCTCAGACATTAAAGCGATGGAAGACCGTCTGACAACAAACGAAAACGGATCGATTACTGCGCTGCAAACAATTTACGTCCCAGCTGACGATATGTCCGACCCAGCCGTGCAGTTGATTGGCCACGAGCTTGACTCGACCATCGTGCTTTCACGTGCTGTTGCCGCGCAGGGTATTCGCCCGTCTGTTGATATCATGGCCTCAAGCTCATCGTTGCTAACGGTTGAAATTGTTGGGCAACGTCACTACGACCTACATACCCGTGTTGAAGGGATCCTTCAAAAGTACGAATCATTGAAGGGGATTATCGCCATTATTGGTGAGTCTGAGCTTTCTGCCGAGGACCGTGATGACTACAACAAAGCCAAGAAGCTCATTCAGTACTTTAGTCAGCAATTTAACGTGATGGAGAAGATGAGTGGTATTCCTGGTGAGCATCATACTCGTGAAGATACATTGAATGGTATCGAGGAGATCGTGAAGTAATGGCAGATACGCCAGAACCGAGTGCCGAGCAATTAGTTGCTGCGGCGGGTTCAAAGCGACCAACGATCGCTATTAAGGTGTACGCGCCGTTTAAGGTCTATTACGACGGTGATGGCTACAGTATTAGTGCGGTCAACGAAACAGGACCGTTTGATATCTTGCCAAAGCACCACAACTTTTTGTGTATGCTCGTGCCCTGTGACTTGGTGATCGATACACCTGATGAAGGAAAGAAAGTGATTAAAATCTCCCGTGCGCTTATGCACGTGAGGGCTGGTCGCGTTGTTGTTTTCTTGGACGTCTAGTTCGCGACGAAGTAATCGAATGAGAATGATTGATTTGCTTGAGCGGCGTTTACCGTACAAATACTAAAGCCACTGTTGTTGCGATCAACATAGTACTGTGTTTGGCCGGCGGCAGCACCGACGGGGCTGACGATGACGCGAGCTTGGCTCGTAAATGCCTGGCGGAAGGTGATACGAGAGAAACATCCACCAGCTGGGCTGTTACCTGTATTGATGTTGATTGTGCCAGAGGTATCTGAACCATTGAGTGAAACAGAGCCACCACTTCCGAGAGCGGCTGTGTTTGTAGTGTGGGTTGGTGCTGGGCCAGTGAAGCTAATGTGGTTTGGAATCTGCAAGACACCGTTACCACTTAAGATAAGTCGACTGACGGTAATTTCAGACGCGGTAATTGCACCGCTAAATGTTGAGGCCCCCGCAACGTTTAAGTCACGAAGTGTGGTGTTACCTTGTACTGCGGCATTAGCGGCAACTTGAAGTGTATTAATTTGCGCACTGCCAAGGTTTGATTCACCAGAAACCGTTAGGCTTGGCCCTTGAATCCGGCCGCCACTCTGGATATTACCCGCAACGTTAAGGTTGCCGCGCATTAATGTTTGGCCAGCGATAATTGCATTCCCTTGGATAGTAAGTGTTTGTGAGGTATTACCAACAGAGGTATCGCTATTGGCGAGTTGTTTGAGTGCATCTTCGCTGAGGCTTTGGCTTGCGACATCAATGACTTCTGGCGGCTTTTGGCTATTTAAGAAATTAACCAATGTTACAGCACCGGTGACGACAATCAGAATGATGAAGATCAATAGGTAGAGGTTGATCTTACGAAGGAACTTCTTGAGGGGAGAGACTTTTTTCTCGGCCGTTGGTAGTGTTCGAGTACCTGCTTCAATTTCGGCAGCGGTCTTTGCGGCTTGCTCTTCTTGGAGGTCTTCAGGAGTACGACTGAGTGCGTCGACCGGAGCTTGAGACTCTTCTTTTGGCGGTTCGCTCGCGGCGTCCGGCTGGTTGTTTTTTTCGGGCTCCATATTACGTATAAGCTTACTATATTTAGCGGCTTGATGCTAGTTGTGTTTTTACTGGCCATAAGGGATAATTATGCGTAAAGCTTATGCGAAATTGGAGAGTAGGGAATTATGCAAAGGTTGCGCTGTTTATTGCAGTGATTACTTTTGGTGGCGCCGGTACTGTCATGGCGCAAACCTCTAACTCGAATAACTATCAAATGACTGAATCGGAATTCGGCACCACCGATGAAGCCTGTTCGGGGCGATATTGTGCGCAAGTATCGATTGGCGACTTATCGGACGGCAGCAAAATGGTAAGCAATACGGCTCAGTTCGGCGACATTATTGATAACGAACCACAGCTCGATGTGATCATTGAACCGGGTAATTCGAACCTTGGAATTTTGAGTATTAACGAAACAGCTTCGCGGACAACAAAAGTACAAGTGCGCAGCTATCTCACAGGCGGGTATACGTTGCAGATGCTTGGCGACGCACCAGAATTTGAAGGCCATACACTCAAGCGGCTGACATCGCCGACAGCATCAAAAGCGGGGACTGAACAGTTTGGAATAAACGTTGTTGAGAACATATCGCCAGGGGTTGGAGCGAACCCTGTCCAGGTCCCTGCGGATACAATGACCTTTGGTGTAGTTGGTGACGATTACAAGACGCCGAACTTGTTTAAGTACTTAAGTGAGGATGTGATTGCGCGAAGCGATACACTTTCAGGCCGTACTGATTACACTGTAAGTATGATTGTGAACATTTCAAGCTCAACGCCAGCAGGTCACTATACGGGTGATTTCTTTGCCGTTGTTATCCCTGCTTTCTAGTCGTTAAACACACAATCCTGAGAATTAGGTAAAATGCTGTGGATAACTCAATATTTGCTATTGCATACTGTATACGCTTAATGATAATATTCGTCTGTACCCCTCGTAAGAGGATCGAAAAAAATAAAAACAAGAAAAAGGAGATATATGAGTACATATGCACTCAAATCGATTGCTCGTCGTAGCTCGATGTTCGGAGTCGCTATTGCAGTCTTTGCAGCAGCTATCATTCCAGCGGCATCAGCTTTCGCGGACACATTGAATCCGTTGACGGAACGTTCTTTGCTACTTAGTAGCTCGGCACCTGGCTACCAGGATACCGACGGTTCAGGTAACGCGATTGGCGCACCAAGTAACGGTGTTCCAAACGGTAGTTACGCCGTACCAGGATCTGGTCCAAACGGTAAAAAATCAGGTCAAACATTTACCTTCAAGGTAAGTAGTACTGCAGCTGTAAGCGCATTCACGCTTCAATACTGTACTACTGCGGCTGGCGTATGTCAGGCACCTGGTGATAACGCAGGTGATTTTCGTGATGGTCCAACAGCACGTATGTCAAATGCAGACGCACACGCGCTTGCAACTGCACCAATTGACTTGCGAACAAGCGACCTCGACGTAAACTTCGGAACAATGGTCGGTGGCGTTGACTACAAAATTACCGTTGATACTGATGATAGTGATTCTACTCCAGGTACTGAAGTTGCCGATTATACTGACTGGACTGTCGCAGCTACTAACGCTGAAGACGACGCTCATTCAGGTGATCTAACCGGTAAGCGAAACTTCATTAGCGTTAGTACTACTGCACCTTTAAGCCTTGAGATGCAAGATAAAGTTGAGATTCGATTCTTCGCTTCTGACACAAACTTCATCACAAACCCAGGTAGTGGATCATTCTTTGTAAAGATCAATACTTACAACACGAACGACGACACTAAATGGGTTAACGAGATCGCTGCAAATGATCCAGACCAGATCTACATCATCGACGGTGGTGTAACTGTTGCGAACGTCATGACTGACTCGATCCACATTACCACTAAGGTACTGGAAACAATGTCATTCTCAGTCGGTACACGTAACCGTGATACTGTTAAGATTGCCTCAACTGGTGAGCCTGGATTTGAAAACATAAATGCAACTCACGGTCCATGTGACCCAATCCAGCAAATCAATGACAACCGACTACAACTAGGTAACGAAGATGCAGAGTTCTCACTTGAGACAGACACGGCATACGATGTCTACTCATACTGGCGTCTCTCATCTAACTCATCTGGTGGAGCAACTGTATATTACTCAGGTAATACACTTGCAAACACCGTTGGTGACGAAATCGCTGAAATCGGCGCTACAAAGTCAACAAGCAACCCGGGATCAGAACAGTTTGGATTGGCCTTTGTCGATGCAACTGCTGATGACACTGGTAAGTTTGACCCTGCCTTTTCAACACTCGTAACTAACAACCCACGATACAAGAACCCAACACTTGTTCTACAAGAAGCTACTACGACCCCAGCTGTCCTTCCAGAAATCCTCCTTACTCCAGAGTCTGAGTATGCGGGTGGAACTGGTAACATCAACGGTGTTACAAAAGATGCAACATTTGCCTTCGAAAAAGAAAGCAACACAATCCCACGTGTAATCGCCAAGAATAACCTCATGGTTATTAGCTGTGCGACTGCTAAGATGCGCTACATGGCGAACATCGGTGCAGATACACCAGCGGGTGTATACACAACAAAGATCAACTACCTCGCCGCTCCTCAATACTAGAGATAGCAATTAGGTAAACAAATAACCGGTCCGAAAGGGCCGGTTATTTTATATCCGCCATCGCTACGCATAATGCTCATTCTTTAGTACAATAACAGGTATGCATCATCACAGAAGAGCTCAGTTCCACGAGCAGGTCAATTCATGGCATCATGTTTGGTCTGAAGCTATACTATCTTTTGTGCTGGCTTTACTATTACTCGTGACTCCTGTGTCGGCTGCCCAGATGCGTTTACAGGATCGTAGCCTTTATGTGCAGAATAATACTCCGAGTGTCGAGACTTCGTATACAGTATCATTTCGATATATGAGTCCAGAGTCGATTGGGTCGGTTAGTTTCTTGTTCTGTGTTGACCCAATTCCATATCACGAATGTGTAACGCCGCCAGGATTAGACGTTTCAGGAGCAACCCTTGTTGATCAATCAGGTGAGTCTGGCTTTACGATTCTTTCAAAATCAACAAACCACATTGTCCTGACGCGACCTGCCGGGCCAATCACCTCAGCGATGTCATCATATAAATTTGATAATATTATCAACCCTTCTAATACAGATTTATCGTTCTCTGTTCGACTAAGAACACACGCAACTCCAAATGCAACAGGTACACAGATTGATTTTGGCTCGGTAAAAGGACAAATCACCGAAGGCATACTGATTGAAACCCAAGTCCCTCCTATGCTTATCTTCTGTTTGGCCGAAGAGGTTGCGGATAATTGTGCGAGCACTAATGAAACTTTCTATAAAGATATGGGGACATTAGAACCCGCTACGACGCTCAGTGCACAGTCTCAAATGGCCGTTGGAACCAATGCAACTGGTGGTTTCGCTATTACTGCGAGCGGTATTCCGCCAAGTGCGGGCACGAATGTAATTGAACCGTTGCTACTCTCGACGGAGAGCAAGCCGGGGAGTAATCAGTTCGGCATTAATCTTGTGGCGAATAATGCGCCAGCTGTCGGGATTGATCCGCAGGGAATTTGGGCGAATGCCATCGTAGCATCTGATTATAATGTCCCAAATAAATATAAGTACGTCTCGGGAGACCTTGTTGCATACTCACCAAACGTCAGTCTGATGAAGAAATTTACCGTAAGTTACATACTTAACACAAGTGACGAGCTGAAGGCTGGTGTATATAGTACAACGATTACCTATATAGCCAGTGGTCGCTTTTAGTGCTAAAATACAGCTTATACTTAAAGAGTTAATGTGAGGAAATCTAGTTTAATGAAACGCTTTCAAAGCATCCTTGTAGCTGCCTTTGTGCTTTTGGCTGCTACTGTCTATCTACTGCCTGTGTCGTCAGCCTCGGCTCAATCATCAGCGTCACTCAGTATTGTTCCTCGCAAAAACTATACTATTGAACCAGGTAAGTCTGTGAAGGATACGATAACGATTCGAAACCTTGATACTGAGCGTCCACTTGAATTGTCTCTTCGTGTAGTTGACTTCACCTATAGTGACGATGGCGGTACGCCAAAGCTTATGATTGCCGAAGATGCTCCGCAAACAACATGGTCGTTAAAGCCTTATCTTAAGTTACCGAAGAATGTTGTAATCGAACCAAAGAGTAGTAAGTCTATTGATATCGGTGTTTCAATGCCCGCTAATCACGGAGCGGGAAGTTTTTACAGTGCGATTTTGTATTCATCTGGATCGTCTGAGGGTGGTAATGTCGGTCTAAGTGCGTCAGGTGTTACGTTGGTATTCGCATCCGTCCCTGGTGAAGTTGATCAAAACCTCACGCTCAAGAACTTCGGCGCATACCACGTCGCAAAGGATGGAAAACCCGCAAGCTATGTGTATGCAACTATGGATATCCCATACACAATCGGCTTTACACTCAAGAATGAGGGTAACGTTACTGAAAGTCCAGTTGGTAGTATTACTTTGAAGCATATGTTCGGTGAAGAGACTGTCATTAACGACATCAACCCGAATAAATCACTGGCACTTATTGGGCAAGAACGAACGTTCGCTGCCTGTATCAAACTACAGTCTCAGGATGTGAACTTCAACGGATCTGCGAGTCAGACAAAAGCCTGTGCCGAACCTAGCTTGTTGCCTGGTCTCTACACCGCGACACTTGATATGTATTACGGACAGAACGGTAATAATACAAAAGACCTTAGTAGTACTGCTCATTTCTGGTATCTTCCTCTCTGGTTCATCATTATTTCAGTCATCGTTCTTCTCCTTATTGCCTACTTCGTCTGGCGTATTGTCTCAAAGGTTCGTGGGTACTCACACCGCAAGGCACAACCTAAGCGATCAACTCGTCGCCGATAATAAGTTTTACACTTCTGTAACTCACGCACTCGCGTTACAATAAGCACAAGCATGACACAAAAGATTCAACAAAGCGTTCAGTGGATATTCCCGGTAATTATCGGTGCGTGTCTACTGTCGCTTTTTGTTTTGGTCAAACCGGCGTCGGCCCAGCTGACGCCAATAACACCTCCTGACCCGAAGCCGGGTTCATTTGGTATCGAAGCAACAAAGAAGCAAGACCCGCCAACACAAGGGGCAACAATATCAACTCCTGGTAACGGTTCATCATTTACCACATCGCCGATTACGGTCAGTGGTATTTGTCCAACAGGCCTCCTCGTCCAGGTATACAATAACGGCGTGATGGTTGGCGCAGTTATGTGTGAAGCGGGGAGTTTCAGTATTCAAGTAAGCTTGTTCGCAGGTGTCAATGAACTCAGCGTTGCGGTGTATGACGATCTTGATCAGATCGGACCAGCATCGAATATCGTCACGGTCAATTATACTGACGTTCGCTTTACGTCTTTTGGTGAACTTATTACTCTTACCAGTTCGTATGGTCGCCGCGCAACACCTGCTGGTAACGGATTGAGCTGGCCACTGCAACTTTCTGGTGGTACTGGGCCGTACGCATTCAGTATTAGTTGGGGTGATGGCTCTGAGGCTGAGTTAAAGAGCCAGTCATTAGCAGGGCTCGTGACGATTGGTCACACCTATAAGAATGCTGGTATCTACCAAGCGAATGTGACCGTCACTGACGTCAATGGCGTGAGCGCCTTCTTGCAGTTGATTGCTGTATCGAGTGGAGTTGTCGACACGACACAGCAAACAGAGACTGAAGCCGGGGGCACAGTCCGTACTGAGATTTTATGGATCCCCGTTATCGTTGCAGTAGTTCTCTTGATTCCAGCCTACTGGCTTGGCCGTCGTAGCCAACTTGTCACCCTTCGTAATAAGATGCTCAAAGAACGCGAACTCTACAAAGAAAAATAGCATTTCATACCTGTGGATAACTTGTGCAAAAAATGTTTGACAAGCATAAGCACTCCCGTGGTAAACTAGCATTGTTACTAAACAAGACAAATAGTAAGAGAGAGTTGAGTGAGGGATAGGGAAATGAAATTTTTAAGTATATTTAAACACCAAGGGGTCACCGTGGTTGCAGCATTTGCGTTGCTTCTTGCAGTTGTCGTACCGGCGATCGCATCTGCGGCGCAATTAACAGAACGATCGATTGCGTTGAGCAACTCATCTGCAGCAGCAACAGACGTGACGTACAAAGTTAATTTTAAGGCAGTATCAGCTGCAGGTGCCTTTGTTGTTAATTTTTGTAGCAATACACCAGTCATTGGTCAGCCATGTACTGCACCGGTCGGCTTTGATCTCGTGACGCCAGCGTCAGTGACATCAGGCTTTACGACAGTCAGTGCGTTAACTGATAATACACTTCTTGTAGAGGGTCCAATCACCGCTGGTCAGAACGTATCAGTTGATGTGAGTGGTATCAAAAACCCAACAACAGCAGGGCCACTTTACGCACGTATCGTTACCTACACAACACCTGAGCTTGCAGGGGATTACCTTCCTGGTCAAACTGAAGCTCAGCGAGTCGGTAGCGTCGATGACGGCGGTGCAGCGATCTCAATCACAAACAGCATTGGTGTTGCCGGTGCCGTTCTTGAAACAATGACATTCTGTATCTCAGGTGCCGTTATTGCTAAGGACTGTGTTGGTGCAGGGGCATCAGCTCCAGTTATCCAGCTTGGTGAAACAGTTGGTGACGCAATTGCGTTGATTCCAACAGCTATCAGTACTGGGTCAATTTACACACAGATTTCAACGAATGCCGTAAACGGTGCAACCATTAGCCTCAAGAGTAGTGCGGCAAGCTGTGGCGGTCTCGTTCGAGCGGGTGCTCCATCGAGTTGTGATATTAAGCCAACGATTGCCGATGACCTTGTCGCAGGGGAAGCTCGATTTGGTGTAAAGACAACAGATTCTACCGACAGTGCAGGTGTTGATCCTGCTGATGCGGTCGGGGCACTCGTTCCTGCTTCTGGATCAAGCTACAACAAAGCAACGTTCGCCTTCAACTACGTTGGTGGAAATGCAACCGGTGTCACAAGCACATTTGGTGACGCATTCCTCGACACAGCAAATGCACCAGCAAACAACAAGAACATGCAGCTTATCTTCGGTGCAAGCATCGCGAACGATACACCAGCTGGTCTTTACTCAACAAACTTGAGCCTCATCGCAACTGGAAAGTTCTAGTACGATGTTTGCAAAACGACGCGCCCACATGAACATTCGACTGACAGTCGCGCTCGCCATTGCTACGTTATTGCTGGCAATTGCATATACCTCAACCGCAAGTGCACAGAGTGCAGCTGCGAATACACTCAGGGTTACTCCGGTTCGTACTGACATCGAGATTCTTCCGGGTCAAAGTAAGACAGTACCAACTACAGTTACTAACCTCACCGGTGCTTCAATTACCGTTCGCCCAACCACAAACGACTTCGTTTCTGGTGACGAACGGGGAACACCATCCCTCATTCTCGATGAGAATCAGTTTGCTCCTTCACACAGTTTGAAGCGTTTCATGGGTCCATTGGCCGATGTGACGATCCCAGCAAATCAATCAAAGACAGTGAACGTTGTCATTACCGTTCCAGCAGATGCAAAAGCTGGTGGATACTTTGGTGCGGTTCGTTTCTCACCTGCAACACCAGATAGCGGCGGTCAGGTGAACACGAGCGCAAGCGTTGCTTCACTTATTCTTTTGACTGTTCCTGGCGATGCGCTTGAGAATCTTCAATTGACCAACTTTGACGTAAAGCAGGGTGGCAACGCCGGACCAAACTTCTTTGATGGTAAGAGTCTCCAGGTTACGTCACGTTTCAAGAACGAAGGGAACCTTCAAGCTGGTCCTTTCGGCAAGATTACGGTAAAGAAGGGTGGCACTGTTGTTTACGAAGCTGACTTCAACAACAAAAACCCTCGCGACATGGTGCTTCCTGGTGGAGCGCGCGTCTGGGATCTTCCAATTGAGAACGTTGATGGATTCGGTCAGTACACTGTCCTCGCAACATTCACCTACGGTTCAAAGAATCAAACAATCGAAGCGGTGAAGTCATTCTGGGTCATTCCTCCGTTTGTCATCATTGGTGCGATTGTAGCACTTCTGGTTCTCGTCGGTATCATTATCGGTCTTGTGGTCTACTTCCGTGGCTCAAAGCGTAAGCGAAGCCTTCCGCGCGGTCCGAAGCGTATCTAACATTCTCGACTACTTGAGTTATGAAGCTAACAACTCTCAACACACAAGGATTCACCAATTGGAAAGAGCGACAGTCGTTCATTGCTGAGTATATTTCGGCAGAGAAGCCAGATGTCGTCTTTTTCCAGGAGGTGGTGTTCTTGCCTGACGCTGCACCTTTTAATCAGGTGCAGTTGTTGAATAAAGAAATAAATTATCCGTACGAGTTGAGCTCTGTAACACGGTTACAGGATAGCACTGTCTATAAGGTTTATCGTGAGGGCTTGGCGACGATTAGCCAACACCCAATACTAAAGTCGGATACAATCGTCTTGCAGCAAGCTGAGGGTGACGAGCATAATCGTATCGTACAGCTCCTCGATATTCAAATTGGCGATGAGGTTGTGAAGTTTGCGAATATTCACTTCTCATTAACCGATTTTGTTGATTACGCGACGGCGCACCTAGTGGAATTATTTGAAATCCTTGCCGCGCGTGACGAACAACGCATTATCACGGGTGACTTTAATATTACTCATCTTGAGAACTTTGAATATATTTGGGGTGATCTATACAAAGCATCGACACATGTTCCTTATGTGACGTTTCCGGCCGAAGCGAAACGTGTCGATTACTTCTTGATACCTAAAAAGTACTCATTTACCAGCATTACAACTTCTGACGATTCATTGTCTGATCACCGCGCGGTAACAGTAGAACTTTCGTAACACGCTCATGCTATAATAACCTCATATAATATGGGGTTGATGGTGTGGATCGAAAAACATATAGGGTATTAGTGAGAAGCTATAAAGAGAAAGCGCGGAAGAAATACGCCGCACTCAAGGCAAACCGAAAGGAGCGTCGCAAGCTTCCTCTGAAAGAACGATTCACGCTTCGTAAACAAGACCGACAACTTATTAAGGGTTGGAAGCTTCGCATTAAAAAAGTTGAAGACAAGCACGAACGCAAGGCCCAGAAAAAAGGCTTTAAAGTCTTTAAAAAACTTCAACATCGAAAATATAAAGTTATTGCGTTAGTCGCTGTGCTTCTTTTGATCACCCTCCCTTTGGTGAACTGGGTGTATACCGCAACACGCCCACTCACTTCTGAGCAGCAGGCGACACGTACCCACTCACTTGATGTTGCACGCCAGGTGATGGACGAAGGCATGGTTTTGCTCCGCAATGAAGATCAAGTGCTTCCACTGCAACAAACACGCGTCAGTGTCTTTGGTGCGGGTGCTGCAAGCCCTGTCTTTGGCGGTGGTGGCGCGGGTGGTATTTCAAGCGCTGTTGCGACCGACCTCTTTACTGCATTTGATGAAGCGGGTATCTCGTACGATAAGAATCTTTACAATCTTTATAATAATTTCAATAAAGATAAAAAGGTTTCGACAGAGAACTATAAGAAGCCAGGCAAAAGCCTCTTCGATATCCTTCTTCCAAGTATTGCTGGGTTCTTCCCTGTATCACGAGCTGAGATGCCTGTCAGTAATATCTCTGAAGAAGTATTAAAGGGAGCGGCTGCTCATTCTGACACGGCACTCTATGTGATTTCTCGTGCAGGGACTGAAACAATCGACCTTAAGCCCGAAGAGCTGAAGCTCACAACCGACGAGCGTCAGACGATTGAAAAGCTCGATGATTCATTTGAGCACGTCGTGATTCTCCTTAATACGACAAACGTTATGGAACTTGGGTTTGTTGAAGAACTTGAGAATGTCGATGCAGTTCTCTGGGTCGGCGCACCCGGTGAGGTCGGCGTGCACTCAATTGCCGCTGCGCTAACAGGTGACGTCACGCCATCTGGTCATCTTGCTGATACGTACGCATACGATATTACAAAGAACCCAGCGGTCTTGAACACGGGTGACTTTCAGTATGTCGATAAAGGTAATCAACCAACGGGTCGTTATTTCGCAAATAACCTTGAAGACATTTACGTTGGATATCGCTACTACGAAACATTCATCAGCGATGCTGAGTATGAGAGTGTTGTGCAGTATCCATTTGGCTACGGGTTGTCGTACACCGCATTTGATTGGAGTACTGTCTCAACCAAGGCTGACGCGACAAAAGTAACTGCTCAAGTGAAAGTAACAAACACTGGTTCCTATGCTGGTAAAGACGTTGTACAGCTTTACTTCACCCCTCCGTATACACAAGGTGGTATTGAAAAGTCTGCAATCGTTTTAGGTGGCTATGCGAAGACGAAGCTATTACGACCGGGTGAATCTGACACCGTTACCATTGAGTTTGACACAAAATCAATGGCTTCATACGATGACAAGGATGCCAAGAGTTGGGTGCTCGATGCGGGCGAGTACAAGCTTAAGATTGCTCGGGATGTTCGTGATACAGTCGCCGAGTTTAGTTATGCGCAACCAGCAAAGCTTGTCCTTAACAAAGACAGTGCGACGGGTAACGACATTACGAACCGCTTCGATGATGCTCGCGGTGACCTCACGTATCTTTCTCGGGCTGATCCTGTCGGCACCGCGCCAGTGAAGCCAACAGGTGATGACCTGTTGCTGCCTTCAACAGTACTTCCGGCTGATTACAAACATGTTACTTCATCAGCAACAGCGCCACAAACAAATGTTGAAAATAATCTTAAACTTGAAGATTTAAAGGGCGTTGCGTACGACGATCCGAAATGGAACCTTTTCCTTGATCAGTTTAACGATGATGAGTTGATCGAACTCGCGGGTAATGGTGGTTATTGGTCAGTTGCCGTTGAACGCCTTGGTGTGCCTCGTACGACAATGTATGACGGCCCGGCAAGTATCCGTAACTTCCTTGGTGCATGGTCAACTGTCGCGTATCCAATCCCTGCTAACCTTGCGACAACCTGGAACGACACACTTGCCGAAGAAGTTGGTCGCTCAATGGGCAAAGAGGCGAAGGCGTTCAATGTTGATGCGGTCTACGCTCCTTCATTGAATCTTCACCGTTCACCACTTGGGGGTCGTAACTTTGAATACTACTCAGAAGATCCATTGGTTGCCGGTAAAATTGGTGCTGCCTATACTCGCGGACTCCAAGAAACGGGAACTGTTGCTGTAGTGAAACACTTTGCGGCAAATGAACAAGAGACGAACCGTGCAGCCTTTGGTTTGTATGTGTGGGGAACAGAACAATCATTCCGCGAACTGTACCTCAAGCCATTTGAGATTGCTGTCAAAGAAGGTGAAGCGCACGGCGCGATGTCTGCCTTTAACCGTATGGGTCCAATCTGGGCTGGTGGAAGCAAAGCACTCCTCACCGATGTCCTTCGAAACGAATGGGGCTTTAAGGGATTTGTGATTACCGATGCAGGTGTCGGCCCACAAGGTGAACACTTTAACGCACTTCAAGCAGTTGAAGCAGGAAACGACTTGATGCTCGGACTTCCACTCGACTTCCCTGGAGATGGTGCATTTGAAGCACAACTTCGGCAGTACCTGAAAGAAGACCGCGCTGGTACATTGACTGCGCTTCGTAATGCGGCGCACAACATTACTTACTACGTCCTCCAGACAAACAAGTTATAGTAAGAATATATGAAGTACGAATCTATCGTTGAAAAGTTAACTCTAGAAGAGAAGGCATCGTTATTATCAGGCGCCAACTTCTGGAATACGAAGGCGATAGACCGACTCGGTATTCCGCCAATCATGCTCACCGACGGCCCTCATGGTCTTCGAAAACAAGGTGGGAAAGCTGACCATCTCGGGTTGAATGCAAGTATTCCTTCAACGTGTTTTCCGACAGCCGCAGCGCTCGCGAATAGCTGGGATCCTTCGCTGATCCATCGTGTCGGTGTGGCAATTGGTCGTGAAGCAGCTGCTGAAGAAGTAAGTGTGTTGCTTGGCCCTGGGCTTAATATCATTCGCAATCCTCTTGGAGGTCGAACGTTTGAATATTACTCTGAAGATCCGTATCTTGCCGGTAAGTTAGCGACTGATATGGTGAAGGGGATTCAATCAAATGGCATTGCGGCGAGTCCGAAGCATTTTGCGGTCAATAGCCAAGAACATATGCGTATGTCGATCGACGAAGTCGTTGATGAACGAACGTTGCGTGAGATATACCTTGAAGGCTTCCGTTACGTCGTGAAGGATTCAGATCCGGGCACGATCATGACTGCCTACAACAAAGTGAACGGCACGTACGCAAACGAGAATACGCACCTCATGCAAGATATTTTATACGGCGAGTGGGGATTTAAGGGAGTTGCCGTGACTGACTGGGGTGGAAACAATGACCGTATTGCCGGGTTAAAAGCAGGGAATCAGCTTGAGATGCCTTCAACAAATGGTATTACTGATCGCGATGTTGTTGCGGCTGTTGCAGCAGGCGAGCTTGATGAATCGATTGTTGATGCACGAGTCGACGATTTACTCGGATTGATTTTTAAGACAACTGAAGCCTTCAAAGAAAAGCCTCATGTTGATTACGAGGAGCATCATGCGCAGGCGGTTGAAGCTGCGCGCCGTTCAATTGTTCTTTTGAAGAATCAAGACGAAGTGCTTCCTTTGAAGAAGGCGAAGAGTGTTGCAGTGATTGGTGATTTTGCGCAAACGCCACGATACCAGGGCGCCGGAAGCTCACTTGTGAATCCAACTCGTGTCGACAATGCGTACGACGCATTACTTGCGACTGATATTCCTATTGTTGGGTTTGCCAAAGGCTTTGAACGATTTGGCAAAAAGAGTGAGCGACTCGTAAGGCAAGCAGTTCGTTTGGCAAAAACAGCAAGTACGGTATTACTTTTCTTAGGTCTCGATGAAACTGCCGAAGCAGAAGGGCTTGATCGCGAGCATATGCATCTGCGCGAGAACCAGCTTGAGCTTATTGCCGCACTTACTGCAGCCCACGAAAATATTATCGTTGTCTTAAGCGGCGGTTCTCCTATTGAAATGCCGTTTGTTGAAAACATAAAGGCAATTGTTCATGCGAGTCTCGGCGGACAAGGTGGCGGAACGGCAATTGCTGACGTGCTAACGGGTAAATATAACCCGGGCGGAAAACTCGCAGTCACATACCCACTTCGTTACAGTGATGTCCCTTCAGCAAAATACTACCCAGGGTTTGAAGCAACCGCCGAACATCGTGAAGGTCTGTTCGTGGGGTATCGTTACTACGACACGAAGCAAGTGCCGGTACTGTTTCCGTTTGGGTTTGGTCTCTCGTATACGACATTTGCGTACAGCAATCTCACAATAAGTGAAGAATCGGTCAGCTTCACTATTACAAATACCGGGTTAGTCGAAGGCGAAGAAATTGCCCAGGTATACGTAAAATCTATTGATTCAAAAATATTCAGAGCGAATAAAGAACTGAAGGGTTTTGCAAAAGTATCTCTTGAACCGGGTGAATCAAAAGAAGTGACGGTCTTATTGGATGATCATGCGTTTGCCTACTTTAATACTGCGGTGAATAGTTGGGTGCGTGAGCCGGGCGAGTATGAGATTCAAGTTGGTGGTTCTATTGATAACATTCTTGCTTCTCAAAGAATAACACTTGAAGGCGAGCCTGCTGAAAATCCGTACAATAATGAAGATTTCGCTGCATATTTCAACGCTGATGTGGCAAATATTTCTGACGAGGCATTCGAACGATTACTTGGTCGACCACTTCCGGCGCGTCTATGGGATAAGGAGAAGAAGCTAGGGATTGAAGATACTTTTGCACAGCTAAGGGGTACGAACTTTATTGGTCGCTTTACGTATGGGGCACTTATCAACCTTCGTCGATTACTCTTTGCAATCGGTAAGCCGCTGACTGCTAATAATGTTATGTTTATCGTCAATCTTCCCTTTGTAAAACTCGTTCGCATGTCGAGTGGCAAGGTAAGTCAAAAGGCTGTCGAGCGATTCTTGCGTATAGTGAATCGATAACGGCTTCCTCTCAGCAAACGAGCGTATACTAAAGGTATGGAAAAGCTATATATTGCAGGTGGTTGTTTTTGGGGAATGGAAGAATTGTTTCGAACCCAGCTCGGAGTAATCGATACAGAAGTCGGGTACGCTGGCGGATCAAATGATAATCCAACCTATGAAAACCATCCTGAACATGCTGAAACACTTGAGCTGACATTCGACCCTGCGAAAACAACAATCGCAGCACTTCTTGATTACTTCTATAGTATTCACGACCCGACTACTAAGAACCGACAGGGGAATGATGTGGGCTCGAGCTATCGTTCGACAATCCTCTACGCAGATGAGGCCCAGCGTGTCGAAGCGATTGAGGCGATTGAACGAAACCAATCTCGTTGGGCAGAACCGATTGTAACATCAGTCGAAGCACTGACTCATTTTTGGCCTGCTGAAGACTATCACCAAGATTACTTGCAAAAGAATCCTGGTGGCTATACCTGTCACTTTGAACGATAGCCGTAGTGTATAATAACCACATGACGACCGTACAACCACGACGACCGAGCGGCTTTGGGGAATATCTTCCAGGCGAACAAATTGAATTTAACCGCCTCCTTGGTATTATTCGAGACACGTATGAAAAATACGGATTTTCTCCACTTGATACACCCGACCTTGAGTTAACCTCGGTGCTTCTTGCAAAAGGTGGTGGCGAAACAGAACAACAAGTCTACAGCTTTAAACGTGAAGGTTCTGATACAGACCTGACACTTCGTTACGACCTCACTGTGCCACTTGCTCGGTACGTTGCTGAACACCAGAGTGATCTTGTGTTCCCATTCTCTCGTTATCACATCGGTAAAGTTCACCGTGCCGAACGTGCGCAGGCAGGGCGTTTCCGTGAATTTTACCAGTGTGACATCGATACAATCGGCTCTGATAGCCCGGTTGTTGATGCACAATTTCCTGCAATCATTAATGAAATCTTTGATCAGTTTGAGTTTGGTGAATTTACGATTCGCATTAATAATCGAATGATTCTTAACGGTTTCTTTTCGGGTATTGGTTTGCACGATGTTTCGCGTGATGTACTTCGAACGATTGATAAGATCGAGAAGATCAGCCGTGATGAATTGGTAGCTGAGCTACAAAAGATTGGGCTTGGTGATATCCAGGTTCAGCAGGTGATTGAGTTCACTGAAATTAAAGGGACAAACGATGAGATTATTGCGCAACTTCAGCAGCTTCCTGTGGTTTCTGAAGATTTTACTCGGGGGGTTGCAGAGCTTAAAACACTGATCGCTGCACTTCGTGACATGGGTGTTACTGAATCCCGCTTCCAGATTGACCTGCGTATTGCGCGTGGCCTCGACTATTACACTGGTACTGTTTACGAAACAACCCTCGATGATTATCCAGAAGTCGGAAGTGTTTGTTCTGGTGGCCGATACGACGACCTTGCAAGCCACTACACAAAGACACGGCTTCCTGGTGTCGGTATTTCAATCGGCCTTTCACGACTCTTCTATGCACTTCGCCAAAACGGTGTGATTAAAACTGATCGCCAAACAACTGCAGATGCGCTCGTCCTTCCTATCGAAACTGAGCAATACAGCGAAGCGTTTCGTGTTGCGACCGCCCTTCGAAAAGCGGGCATTGCAACGACAGTCAACACAGAGCCAGGCAAACTTGGGCATCGTCTTCGCTACGCAAGTCGTGTTGGCGTGCCGTATGTCTTGGTGATTGGTGCTGATGAGGTCGCTGGCCGTGTTGTTGCATTGAAAGATATGGTTGCTGGTACGACCGAATCTCTTCCTGTTGAAGACGTTGTCGGTCGACTCTCTTTCGACGTTTAAACTCACGCCGCTTATGCTACAATAAAGCCATATGAATCCTGGTGGTGTTGATGATCGTATTGAGGAATTCCTCACTTATTTTGACAATGATCCTGTGAAGGCTGTTGTTGCGATTCGCTCGTATGCAGTTGCGCGAAGCGCCGAGGGTCAAGTTACGTCGCCAGCCGCAACCGGTGATGTACTTATTTCGGTAGAGAATGCCACAAAAACCTACAAAGTAGCCAGACAGAAAATTAATGCCTTGAATGGCGTGAGTCTTGAGATTCGCCAGGGCGAAATCGTCGCGTTAACTGGCGCGAGTGGAAGCGGAAAGAGTACACTTTTGCAGCTTATTGGCGGGCTTGATACACCATCGACCGGTTCGGTGACGATAAGCAACACGCTCCTGTCGAAGCTACACGATAAAAAACTGTCTGAGTTTCGCAATAAAACAATTGGCTTTGTGTTTCAATCATTCTACTTGCAGCCATTCTTGAAAGTGATTGATAATGTCGCGGTTCCGGGTATGTTTAAGGGTGAAAAGCGGAAGGTATTAAATGCCAAAGCGTTGGCGTTGCTTGAGCGAGTCGGCTTGGGTGATCGAGCGAAGCATTATCCGAAGGAGCTTTCTGGCGGACAGATTCAGCGTGCGGCAATTGCGCGCGCATTGCTTAATGAACCAACTATTTTGCTTGCCGACGAACCAACTGGTAACCTTGATACGAAAAATAGTGAAGAGATTATTAAACTCTTCCGTTCGATTCGCGATGAGCTTGGGACGACGATTGTGATTGTGACGCACAATACTGCGATTGCTCGACAAGCTGATCGAGTGATTCGATTAAGTGATGGAGTGATTGTATGATTCGACTTGGTTATGCCTTAACGCTTGCTCGAACGAAGCTAAATTCGAAAAAGGCGACATTACTCACGTCAATTATTGTTGCGAGCATTCTATTTGCCGTGCTGATTGCTGGGGTTATTATGTTTACTGGCGCACAAAAGAGCGCGGTGTCGTTTCTTGAGAAGGCGAATAACAATAGCTATCTTGTTGATGTAACGCCAGTGCTTCCTGAAGATATTTACATTGGTGGTCAGCTTGAATCTCTCGAGGAGCTCAATGAACTCAAGCAGCGTGAAAAAGAATATTACGACGAAGTCCGCGCAAACTACAAAGCGCAGAGGATTCCGTACGATGCATCACAAGAGGTTTCTGTTCTTAAGCCATCACCATACTTTGAGGAGAACACTCCGGAAGCGCTTCGGTTTATTTCTAACTTTCAATCGCCAGTAGTAGAGTATGCGCAAACAAAGAGAATGGAAGCGTATGTCGCGACAGCTAAGAATACCCGTGCTTCGCTAAAAAAGGTTGCCGCAAAATACGGAGGAAGTGGGTTTTATTCTAATTTCTACGTTGGCGCGACCGTTCCGCAAGTAACGCTTATTCACGAAAACAAGGAAGATTTTACGGCAAAAATGAAGTCCGATCCGCCAACCTCTCATGGGTATTTTATTAACGCGATCCACAATAATGCGTATGGTATTTATGATGACGAGCTTCTCGGCCGATACCTGCTTCCACAGAGCAAGCCACTTGAAGGTGTGTCGGTAATTGTTTCTGCCCAAGAAGCTGCAAAACTATTCGGCAAAGAAAAAGGGATAGGCGAGGAGCCAAAAGAGGCGCAACCGAAAGCTGTGTGGCTCAAAGAAGTGCAAGGGAAACTGAACGGCTACGTGTATCAATCGTGTGAACGAAATAGTGCCGACAGGGCACTTCTCGATAAGATAAATAATGACTATGTTGAAATGAAAACGAATGAAGGCAAGAAAGATTATATAAAGCCTTCACTGCTCTATAATCTCCCGACTGAACCATGCGGTGCTGTTTCGGTGAAATCAGATACGCGAAGCGCGGCTGAAAAGAAGTTTGAGCAAGATACGATCGACAAGCAGAAAAAACTTGGCACATACGTTGCGCCAACTCGCACACTGCATTCATTCCAGATTGTTGGTATTGTAAATTCTGAGGATTATTTACAAGCACAGGATGTTCAGAGTTTCTTGAAAACACTGTTGAGCGTTAATAATCTTACTTCTAACGCGTTTATTCCTCGGGCACAGTACGAGTCGCTTCCTGATTCATTGAAGATTGAAGGTTTGATCGGTAAAGATCAGAAAGAATTGATGAGCGACCCGGCAAAACTTGATAAAAGTTTGCAGCAACAAGTCGTTTCATTTAAGACTATTGGTGAAGCTCGGGCATTTATGGATAACGAAACATGCACTGGCGATAACTGGGATTGTAAACGCCTATTTAGGGCAAACCCGCATGGTTCAAACTACGTTCTGCTTGAAGATATCGGAGCAATGTTCCAGAAAGTAATGTCGTACGCGCTGCCGATTGTGCTTGGGTTTGCCACAATTATTATCTGGTTCACCATGGGTCGAGTTATGGCTGAGAACCGTAAAGAGACTGCAGTGTACCGAGCAATGGGCGCACGACGTAAAGATATCCTAACCGTGTATCTCACCTATGGCGGAATCATCGCGCTCTACATCGCACTTCTCTCGGTGGCTATCGGAGTTGTCGCGGCATTTATTATCGACCTGACGTATGGAGCGTACATCACGAGCATTGCAACCGCTTCATTTGGCACAATTACCGAAGGAACTCGATTTAGTTTATTTAGCATTGAATCTCCGTACTTGCTGATGATAATCGGTGCAATATTCGTCGTCTCATATATTGCTATGATTCAGCCATTGATCCGTAATATCATGCGTTCTCCTATTAAAGACATGCGAAGCGAATAGTACGCTCGATTGACAATCGGGCTGGAAAACACTATACTTAGTGAAGTATTTTATTGCCTTGGGCAGTAACAATCTCACAAACATAGTATTTATTATCGCGCAGTAAACTCATTGAAGGAGCAGCATGGCCAAATTATTCACGTCCAAAAAAGGCGCCTCAAAGAAGGTGTCAAAGAAAGACCTCGACGGTATCGACCCTAAAGTCTATGCTCGTCGTTGGTGGATTTTAACGACACTGTGTTTAACATTGCTCGGTGTGATGTTAGCAAACAGTAGCCTTAACATGGCACTTCCTGCGATGTCGACTGACCTAAAGCTTGGTCAGCTTGAAATGACGTGGATCGTTAACATTTATACACTTGTGTTTGCAAGCCTCCTCTTTACGACCGGTGCAATCGGTGACCGCTATGGCCGTAAGCTCGCTATGCAGATCGGTCTCGCAATTTTTATCGCTGGTTCATTGTACGCAGGATTTATCGCACAAACAGGAACCGAGTTGATTATTGCTCGAGCGATCATGGGTATTGGTGGTGCGTTCGTCATGCCAACAACACTTTCAATTATTAACAATACCTTCCCTCGTGGCGAGCGTGCACGCGCTGTTGCAATCTGGGGTGCGGTTGCTGGTGTTGGTATGATGGTCGGCTCAATTATTAGCGGTATTCTTCTTGAGAACTTTACCTGGCACTCACTCTTCTTGTTTAGCGCAATTATTGCAGTAATCGGATTGGTTTCTAACCAGATTCTTGCCCACGAATCTCGTGACGAAGAAGAATCGCCTGTCGACTGGACTGGCGGAGTTCTTTCAACTGTTGGACTTTTCGGCCTTGTGTATGGTGTGACCGAAGCTCCTTCAAACGGACTTGGCGATGGTCTTGTCCTTCTTTCACTCATTGGTGGAATTGTCTCACTCGTACTCTTCGTGTTGTGGGAGATGCGTGCGAAGTTCCCGATGCTCGATATGAAGTTATTTAAGAACAGAGCCTTCTCTGTTTCAAGCCTCACCTTAACACTCGTATTCCTTGCTATGTCTGGTGTGTTCTTTTCAATGAGTCAGCTCATGCAATTGATTCTTGGGTACTCTGCACTTGAATCATCACTCGCAATGATTCCGTTGATGCTCCCAATGATGGCGATTTCGCCGCTTATTCCGAATATTGTTAAGAAGTATGGTGCACGCGCAACTGTTACCGTTGGTCTTTTGATGACGGCAATTGCCTTTGTGGTTATGTCGACATGGACAAAAGATATGACGTACTGGCACCTCTTTGGCGCAATGATTGTGATGATGCTTGGTATCTCTGCCGCGATGACGCCGGGAACAAACATTCTCATGGCATCGGTCCCTCGCAATCGATCAGGAATGGGTTCTGCGACCAACGACACAACTCGTGAACTCGGAGGAGCGTTGGGTGTTGCCGTACTTGGTGCGATCTTGAGCGCTGTTTACGAAAAGAATATTGCTGAAACAGCAAGTGCATTTACGGGAGCAATTAAAGAAGGACTTGAGAGTTCATTGGCCGTTGCTCTTTCAGTCGCCGACAATCTTGGCCCGGCTGCGCAAACAGTTGCGACCGCAGCGAAAGACGCATGGATGACAGGACTCTCTTCTGCGTCACTTGTTGCAGCGGGTATTATTTTTGCCAGCGCAATTATTGCCTTTGTCTATTTACCAAAGCACACTGATCCAAACAATAACGAAATCTAGTTAACCGTTGCAAGGATGAGGCAGATTGTCACAACCGCGCCAACTGCATAGTTGATCCACAGAAAACGCTTCCAGCCAGCACGTGTGTTGGCTGACGTTTTATCTGTCACAGAAAGATACGGAATGACACTCACGATGTACGCACAGCCGGCGAGGGCGACAATAGCTGCGTAAGGGCCTTGTGTTGCACACAATGCGACCGCCGCTGCGTAACAAAGAAACGCAAACCACACCGTTATTCGCGCACCAAAGACGGTAGCGATTGAGTGAATCTTTGCTTCACGATCAGGAATGATATCTTGCACGGCGCCAAACGCGTGACTCGCCATGCCCCACAAGAAGAAGGCGATAATAATTGGCCATGCGGCTGCAATGCTACCCGTGAGTACGAGTGCATAGATAAGTGGTCCAACGAAGTGGATGCTTGAAGTGATTGAATCAAGAACGGGCTTTTCTTTGAAGCGGAGGTATTTTGCGCTATAGGCTACGACAAAGAAGATAACGCCGAGAAGAACGAGAGAAGCAATTGGTGTGCCGAGTGCGATCAGGGCGATGATAAAAGGAAGACTGAGTAACGTGGCGGTCCACAGAATAATCTTATGATATTTTTTAGGCGTAACTGCACCCTCGACGCCACCTTTGCGTGGGTTGCGCATGTCGGACTCGTAATCAAAAACGTCGTTAATGCCATACATCATTAAGTTGTACGGGATAAGGAAGAAGAGTGTTCCGATGAAAAATTGTGCGTTCAGCGCGCCGCCCGAAACGAGATACCCGGCCGCAAAAGGAAAAGCAGTGTTGATCCACGAAATTGGTCGTGAACTGGTGAAGAGAAGTTTAAGCGTTTTTTGCATGTCGTATCTTTCCTATTAATTTCCATAAACTTGGCACAGCGATAATAACGAGAAGCGTATAGAAGAAGTCTTCAATTGGTGCATTAAATATCATTACGCCAAGTATTTTTTCTGTATCGTATCCAACGATTCCGAGTCCAATGATGATTGAGTCGAAGACCGCGGTCAAAATGAGCAGTATAGCCGCAACGATGAGTGTTGACTTGTTGACAACGATTGTTTTGAGAAACGCTAGTATGGCGATAAGCACCCCAAGAAATATAAGATTAAGAACTAGATACGTTTCCATGGCTTCCTTTCAATCAATCGATACAAAACCAGCGTGAGGTAACTGAGGAAAAAGAGGAAGAACAGTTCTTCAAGTGGGAATTCTGGCCCGAGCATAATATGAGTGAGGTATGGTGAATCACCCTTGAAGAAGATGCCGAGACCGATGCCGAATATATCCCAAATGATAAAGAGCGTTACTGTGATGCCGATAACGATAGCACTGCGAATCGCGTCATGAAAGAAGGCGAGTTTGTATTTGTAATCAAGCATTGTCATTCCGAAGATTGAAAAGAGGAGGGCGGCAATATAAGTGATCCCAAGCATTAGACGTTTTCCACCGGACCACTTGTCTTGATGCCTGCGATTCGCTTGTATACCAGCTGCGCGCTCATGAGGCACATTGGCAAGCCGATGCCGGGTGTTGTGCCTGCGCCAACGTAATAGAGTTGGCTGACTTTTTTACTTTTGTTTGGTGTGCGGAAGATGGCGCTTTGGAAAAGCTTGTGTGATTGACCACCGAGTGCGCCGGACTGCCATGAGTAGTATTCGGTTGCAAAATCGTTCGGCCCAAAAATATACTCTGTCACGATTCGTTCGGCTAGATCAGGAATGTCTGCCATCTCGCTGAACTGGGTAATAAATCGGGTGACGAGTTTCGCTTGCTCCGTTGCAGTCAATTCAATGCCAGCAGGAAGTGGCACAAGAATAAAGATGTTTTCATGACCTTTCGGTGCAACTTTTTTGTCAGTCTTGCTCGGATTACATACATACAGCGATGCATTTTCTGGTATCGTTTTTGTTTTGTAGATCGCTTCAAAGTTTTCGCGCCACTCATCAACAAAGAAGAGGTTGTGGTGAAGGAGTTGAGGAATCTTGCCTTTGACCCCAAGAGAAATAAGCAACGCGCTTGGTCCTGATTGTCGTTTTTTCCAGTATGATTCAGGGAAGCTTTGATACGCCTTCGGCACGAGTTGGGTTTCGGTGTAATGGAGGTCGGCATTAGAAATAATTTCATCTGCAATATGGTGTGTCCCGTCGCTCATGTGGATACCTGTTGCCATGCCGTTCGAGACAGAGATTTCTTTCACCTCCTCGTTAAAGTGATAGCGAACACCGAGCGAGGTTCCGATGCTGACGAGGCTACGAACCAAAGAGTACATGCCGCGTTTTGGATAGTATACGCCACTCTTGAAATCGAGCGTACTCATCAGGCTATAAATTGCCGGCGCTTCAAATGGCGAGCTGCCAAGAAATACCATGTGATACTCAAGAATCTGTTTGAGGCGAAGGTCATCCATATACTGCGAAACATATTGGTCTATTGGTGTCATTGCATATGAAAGCATACGTCCGCCACTTCTTAGGATATCTTTATGAAGTAATTCTTTTGCTGATTGGAAGTTTGTGTATAAGAAATGCTTCACCGAAAGCTGGTAGATTTCGTCACTTCGGTTCACGTATTCAACAAGTTTCTTGCCGGCACCTGGTTCAATTGACTCGAATGTTGCGCTATCTTTCTTTAAATTACCTTGGATAGTGATTGGTTCATTGTTTTCAAAGAACACGCGGTACCCGGGTTTTAAACGAATAATATCAAGTTCTTTTTTTGCAGAGAGTCCAAGTGATTTATAGTACTGGTCAAAAACTTCTGGCATAAGATACCAAGAAGGACCGGTATCAAACGTGAATCCGTCCTGCACAACTTCACCAGCACGACCACCAGCAACTGCGTGTTTTTCGTACACATCAACAGTATACCCAGACTTTGCGAGAAGGTTTGCCAGTGCTAGTCCGCCGTACCCAGCGCCGATAATAATTGCAGAGCGGGTCATTATGTATTTGCTCCCAAGAGTGTTCGTACGTAAAGAAGTAATTTGCGTGAATCGTTTACCCGGAGACGACGCTGTTTCAGGATACTTGCATCGGTAAGGGCGAGCTTTTCAAGGAGTTCAAGATAATATCGGTAGCTGAGGCGAACGGCTTTTCTAACCGAAGAGGGGAGCTGTTTGATTGCACTATCGGCTTTTTCGAGATCTTTGGCAATATCAACAATAATCGCTCGCTTATCGGCCTCGCTGAATGATTTGAATGTGATGCCTGGGAAGTAGCACCGGCCAAGCTCGTCATGGTCAGCTTTGATATCCCGAAGAAAGTTAACTTTCTGATAGGCACTCCCGAGCGCGGTTGCGCCAGGCGCAAGTTTTTTGTATTGCTTCTTGTCACCCTTGAGAAACACCTTTAAGCACATCAATCCAACTACTTCGGCTGAGCCATGAATATACGCAACATATTCTTTTTGGGTAAATGTTTTTGCAGTAATGTCGGTCCGCATGCTCGCAAAAAATGGCGTGATGAGCGACGCATCAATGTTGTAGGCTGCAGCCGTGATTGCAAATGAATGAACGAGAGGGTTGGTCGAGTACCCTTTTTTGATTGCAATAAATACTTCTGCTTCAAGTGCGTCGAGCTGTGCTGATTTGTCATTGCCACGGTAACTATCAACAATCTCGTCGGCAATACGAACGAGTCCGTAAATTGCCGCAATGTGAGGCCGGAGTGATTTTTCGAGCAAGGTAACACTTGTCCCAAATGAAGTCGAGTATCGCTTCGTTAGCAATGCACTTAATTCGTAAGAAACGTTTGAATATTGTTCCATGCTAATACTTTCTGCTGACGAGCTTGTCGACGAGTGAAAGAAGCTCGGCCTTTTCTTTTGTATCATTGAGTGGGCTTAACGCTTCTCGCGCTGCCGCAGAGTATTTCTCAATTGATTTAATAACTTCATTCTTAGCGCCAGTCGATTCAATGAGGTCTCGCACTTGCTGCAAGAGTGTCTCTTTAGCATCTTCTTTCCCGAATATTGCGGTGAACATCGCACGCTCTTCGTCTGAAGCACGGCCAAGGAAAGTCGTGACAAGGAGTGTTTGCTTCGCTTCACGGAGGTCGCAGCTTGTTGATTTGCCGGTCAGTACTTCATCACCAAAAATACCAAGGATGTCATCTTGAAGTTGGTACGCTGTGCCGAGCTGCTTGCCGAATTCTTTTAGTGCAGTCTTGGTCTCCTCTGATGAGTCGGCAAGAGTTGCCCCACTTAATAGGGGGGTGATAAATGAGTACCCGGCTGTTTTGTATCGGTAAATTGAAAATGGATCGTATGATTGGTCCTGCATAAACGCCGCCTCGACGTCCATCAATTCACCACCTGCGACTTCAAAAATACTTTGTTCGAGGAGTTGCAGGAGTGATTGTTTCTTTTCTTGGCTCCAGCTGCTGGTGAAAATAAGTTCATGAGCTGCGGCAATTAATAGGTCACCGGCAAGAATGCTTGCGCCATATGCGTAGTGAGTTGCTGAGTCACGTGGTGCATACGGTTCGTAGGTATCAATATATCGCCCGGTTATATTTTTAGTACCGTGGCGAATCGTGTCTCGATCAATGACGTCGTCATGAATGAGGAGGGCGGCGTGAAGCAACTCTTGTGCAGCTGCCACCGAAAGGGCGTCGGCGATACTGTTTGGTTTGTCGTGTGAGTAGGCGAGAAGTGTGAGGTAAGGGCGAAGCCGCTTTCCGCCAGCGAGTACGGTATCGTTAATCGTTTCCCATAAACGTTCGTATGAAGGATCGATAGCCTGAGCATTTTTGGTTTTGCGAAGTAAAAAATCTTGCAAAAAGATTGCAATCTCTTCTTGAGTTAACTGGAGTAGCTGTGAACCTGCCATGTTTGCTTAATATACCATATTTCGTGCATAATAAGGGGTATGAGAGTCGTTAAAAACCAAAAAAAGCATCTGTTATATTGGCTTGTACCCCTTGTGCTTATCGTAATGCTTGCGATTGGTTTGGGTATCTACGCAATGATGAATCTTATTGTCAAAAAAACTGACCCAACTGTTTATTTAAATGCTGAGAACGTCGTTGTGGTTTCAACTGATACCCCAGACGAAGAACCGCTCACGAGCGAGTACGCCTGGAAGGGTGCGGCAAATGATCCAAAGAAAATAGCAATAAATGGTACATCTATTAATAACTTTATTCAGAACGTTGGTGTTGATCAAAATGGCGCAATTGCCGTCCCGACGAATATTCACTTGGCAGGTTGGTTTGTTGATTCAGTTCGACCAGGCGAAAAAGGTCTGAGTATTATTGACGGTCACATTGATGGGCGTACTCGCGCTGGTGTTTTTGACCCGCTCACAAAAGTCAAAGTGGGCGATGAAGTAGTGATTACAAATGGCGATGATACTCGCACCACATTTAAGGTCAAAGAATTACGAGATGTGACGCTTGCTGAAGCTGCGGACGTGCTATTCGAAAAAAAATCAGGGATTGAACGGCAGCTCAACCTTATTACTTGCGTTGGAAAGTTCGATAAGAATATCCAACAGTACGATCGACGATTAATTGTGATTGCTGAAGCTGTTTTGTAGAGTATTCTCCTCAAACTAGGAGTATAATAGAAGTAGATTACCTCCTTGTCGCACGGACAAGTAGATACTTTTAATTCAGAAAGAAGGCAGTGTGCATCACCACTTAGATTTACGGCGCAAATTAATCATTATGATATCGGTCATGGCAAGTTTATTCTTGGTTGCGCTCGACCAAACTATTATCTCAACCGCGCTCGGTAAGATCGTTGAAGAGTTTAATGCATTTAGCTCATTGAGCTGGGTCGTTACTGCGTATTTGATCACAACGACAATCACTGTGCCAATCGCTGGTAAGTTCTCCGACCTCTTTGGTCGTCGACGAATCCTCTTGATCGGTGTGGCCGTATTTATCGCTGGATCACTTTTGAGTGGTTTAAGTGGTAGCATGACTGAACTAATTATCTGGCGCGCAATTCAAGGTATTGGTGGCGGTATTATTACTGCCATCGCCTTTACAATTGTTGGTGACCTGTTCTCTCCTCGTGAAAGAGGGAAGTGGCAAGGGCTCATTGGTGCTGTTTTTGGGTTAAGCTCAGTTGTCGGTCCACTTCTTGGCGGCTGGCTGACGGATGGACAGTCTATCCTTGGCTTCACGACCGACTGGCGCTGGACGCTTCTTATCAACGTACCGATTGGTATCGTGGCGTTTATCCTGATTGCCGTGTATTGTCCGCCGTTGCGACGTGCGATGAAGGCGAGTATCGATTATTTGGGCGCGGCATTCCTTTCTCTGGCACTGGCAACGTTAATCCTTGCAGTTGATAACACGGATGTTATTTTCTCAGGCCTTCTTGAATCAACAGGGATGAGTCTCGTAGTTCTCAGAGTTATTATGTTCACGATTGTCGGTGCATCAATCGCTGGCTTCATCTGGGCAGAACGAAAGGCGAAAGATCCAATCCTGCCACTTCGTTTCTTCAAGAACCGCAACTTTGTGATTATCATCACGGTTGCAATGCTCTTCGGTGCGGCCTTTATGGGTTCAATCTTGTACCTTACTCAGTTTAACCAGCAGGTGTTTGGCGCAACGCCAACTGAATCTGGTTTGATGCTCCTTCCGATGGTGGCGGGTATCATGCTCACGAGTATCACATCGGGACAAATTATCTCTCGCACGGGTCGCTATAAGATCTTTATGCAGGTTGGGTTTGCCGTTGCAACGGTTGCGATGGCGTTCATGGCGATGCTGAGCCCCGAAACTCCGTATATATATGAAGCGATTGTCATGGTTGTTCTTGGGCTCGGGCTTGGTGTTGCGATGCCAGTCCTTACTTTGGCGGTGCAGAATGAGTTTGAGCAGAAAGAATTGGGAGTTGCAACAAGTGCGAACCAACTCTTCCGTAGCCTTGGTTCTACTGTTGGTACAGCAGTTTTTGGTGCGTTATTGACTGCGGGTATCTTGGCGCAAGCTGGCGCAATGCAGCAAACCGAGTATGTTCAGGCGCTATCGAATAACTCGCAGGTTGCGCGGATCGGGACGCTTGATGACCCAAATACGCTTTTGACGTTAAATACGCCTGATATCAAAACAGAAATCACGAAAGCGGCGACCGAACAGTTCGCAGAACTTCCTGAAGCGGCTCGTGAACAGGCGACTGTATCATTTACAGACAAGCAGCAAGTATTCTCTGACAAAGTCACCCATGCGTTCTCTGATAGCCTGAGGACTATCTTCATCGTGGCAACCGTTATGATTGGCGTCGCAACGGTGTTAGTATTCTTCTTGAAAGAGCGAAAACTCAAAGCAGGGCCGCCGAACGCGACTCCTGGCGAAATGTAGTCGATAATACTACACAATATCGGTATAGCTTATTGCGGGCCGTACCCCTTGTGGTTTACTATTAGAACATATACGTCGTTCGGGGCGTGTTCTTGACTGCTTTGCAGTATATTGGTACTATTGTTGATGTGTCCTGCGCCAAAACTATAATTAAAGGTCGGAGTGCGTAGGACTGTACATAGTACAAGGAGCAAATAATCACATGCCAATAGCCATCGAATTTGTGCCATCACGGCGCAAAAAGATAGCAGTGGATGTGGTGCCCGCCGAATGGCGAATATTTATCGCTCACTAGTCTTACGATTAGTTTGTGATTTTACACACGCAATACAAAAGAAAACACCCCAAGGCACCGGGGTGTTTTTACTTTTATAGAGAACTTTCTTACTTCGCGAGCGCTTCGTCGATAAGCTTCTTCATTGCAGTTGCGTCACCGCGGACGATGTTTTCTGCAGCTTCGCCTGTCACCTTTGTTCCGTTAAGGAAGAATGCTGGTGTGCTGTTGACGCCAATCTTTGTCCCGAGTGCCTGGTCGAAAGAAATCTTCTTACCTACGTTTGCTGAGGCAAGGTCGGTTGCGAATTTTTCCTCATCAAGCTTTAGTTCTTTTGCGTATCCCTTGAAAAACTCTGTCCGTTGATTGGTGTCGAGTGTACCCCAGACGTTCTGGCCTTCAAAGAGTGCATCGTGCATTTCCCAGTACTTACCCTGAAGCCCGGCTGATTCAGCTGCAGCAGCTGCTGCACGAGCGTTCGGGTGAATTTGAGTAATAGGGAAGTTACGGAAGATAAAAACAATCTTCTCGTTGTATTCTTCCATTAAGCTCTTTACTTGTGGGTGTGCGCCACCACATGACGGACACTGAAAGTCGCCATACTCAGTGAACACGACTTTACTCTCGATGTTGCCGAGTGTGTGGTCTCCGATGTTACCATTTTGATCATTAGCGGCGATGATTGTATTTGCATTTACATCCCCAATCTCGGTCGCTGGATTCGTTGCCTTTGTCCAGATAACGAGCCCAGCAATTAAGGCTACGACAGCCGCACTAAAAATAATCCATCCTACTTTATTCACAGGTTATACCCCTTTCACTTTACTATCACTAGTATAGCAAAGAATTGTGGCAACATACGACCGATGACACAGTATAATAACAAGCAGTATGAATACACTTGCCCTTATTTTCTTCCTCATTTTGTTTGTGATAATGGTCCTCGTCTCTGGTATGAGGCTTTCACCCGAGCTTTTGAGTATCTCTGAGCTTGAGCGACGAGCGAAACGATCATCGTACGCGAAAGACTCATTATGGCGCGCTCGGTTAATGCCTGCCTTTTCAGTGTTACAGCGACTATCCGAGCTCCTGCTTCTCGTTGTCACTATCGTATTAGCAATTGCCGCATTTGGATGGCTACTTGGGATTATTATCGCAATCGTTGTGGTGGTAACGTACGGCGTCATTGCTCGCTACGCCCCAATTCACTCTGCAAGTCAGGCGATCTTATATCGCTTTGAATTTCCGCTCCTGCAATTTACTGAAAAGATTGAAAAGGGTCTCTTGCTGTTTCGAGAAACTGCAATCGATACGACGCAGTTCCGTCGATTTGATTCTCGTGAAGATCTTGAAGAGCTTGTTTCTCGTTCAGGTGACATCCTCACGCCACATGAACAACTATTGTTAATTCACACCCTCCAGTTTAAAGAGAAACAGGTTTCTTCGATCATGACTCCTCGTGGAGTTATCGATTCAATTAAGAAAGGGGAGTTCCTCGGACCACTCGTATTAAGTGAGCTGCATGACCTTGGCCATAGTCGACTTCCGGTTATCGATGAAGATCTCGACCACGTAGTTGGTATCTTATATCTTCGCGATCTTCTTTCGCTCGACCGACGAAACTCGGCAACGGCTGAGAAAATTATGGATCCAAAAGTTTTCTATATTCACGAAGATGATTCACTCGAACACGCATTAGCGGCGTTCTTAAAAGCACAGCATCATTTATTTGTCGTGATTAATTCAAGCCGTGAAACCGTCGGCCTTCTGAGTCTTGAAGATGTCATCGAGGCCCTTATTGGTCGTCGCATTATTGATGAAGATGATACGCACGCAGATCTTCGAGCCGTCGCCGAAAGCAAGGGTAAATCCAATAACACTCCTGCTGAACACATCGACGTCTAGCCCTATCCTTACAGAGGTGGTAAAATAAAGCTAATTATGACACGAATTCTCACCAACGACATTGCAGCACACATCGGCGAAACAATTACCATTCAAGGATGGCTTCACAAAAAGCGCCTGCTTGGTGGCCTTAACTTTATTACCCTTCGTGATCGTAAGGGTATTGCTCAAAACTTGATTCAGGACAAAGACGAAGTTGAAAAGCTTCGCGGTATGCAGATTGGTACTGTGCTTTCACTCACTGGACTTGTTGTTGCTGATGAACGCGCACCTGGTGGCGCTGAACTTCACGATGTTATTGTCGAGGTACTCGTTCCGGTGACTGACGAATCTCCAATCGAGATCGACAAGCCACTTGACCACAAATCTGAAAACCTTGATACACTTTTCGAACATCGTGTTGTCGGCCTCCGAAACCTACAAGAAACAGGTATCTTTAAGATTCAAGCGACTGTCAAAGAATCAGTTCGCCAATACCTGCACAGCCAAGAATTTACCGAATTTAACTCACCGAAGCTCCTTCCTGAAGCAACCGAAGGTGGTGCTGAGGTATTCAAGCTCGATTACTTCGGTAAAGAAGCAACACTTGCGCAGAGTGCACAGTTCTACAAGCAAATTATGGTCGGTGTGTTTGAGCGCGCGTATGAAATTAACCCGACCTACCGAGCGGAACTTTCTGCAACGACTCGTCACATGACCGAATTTATTCATATCGATGCCGAGATGGGGTTTGTGACATTCGACGAGCTACTTACTATGGTTGATGGGCTCTTGAAGTCGGTCACGACTCGCGTATGGGAGCAGAACGAACCAGAACTTAAGAAGTGGAACGCAAGCCCGGTAAAGCTTGCTGATCAGATTCCTCGTATCCCGCTCCAAGAAGCACACGAGCTATATAGTAAGGCAACCGGCGAAGACAGCCGTGGCGAAAAAGACATGCGCCCAGACGAAGAACGTTGGATTACTGAGTACGCGAAGAAGAACCTTGGTAGCGAAGCGGTGTTTATTACTGAATGGCCAGTCAGTGAAATGAAGTTTTACCACCGTATTTCCGCAGAGAACCCTGAATTCGCTGAACGTGCTGACCTCATTTTCCGCGGCGTTGAAATTGCAACAATCAGCATGCGCGAAAACCGTTACGACGTGCTCGTTGAACAGCTCAAGACAATTGCAGGCGGCGATCCAACTGCTGACGGCTTTAGGTACTATCTCCAGGCTTTCCAGTATGGCCTTCCTGCTCACGGAGGCTTTGGCATGGGACTTGAGCGTCTTACTCAGAAGATTATTGGCCTTAATAACGTCAAAGAGGCAGCACTATTCCCTCGCGACATTAATCGACTGACTGCGTAATGCCACGCCAACGGCATTATCTCGCCGTTTTCTTTCTAAGCTTTTTATGGGGTATGTTCGGCGTTGATCGATTCTATCTTGGAAAAGTTGGCACCGGTATTCTCAAGCTACTCACTTTTGGTGGACTCGGTATTTGGGTGATTGTCGACATTACGTTAATTCTTGCCGGAAAAGTTACCGACAAGCAGGGTCGTGAATTACTCCAAACTGTTGATTACACAAAGTTCGCCCGCAAGACGGTTCTTATTTATGCACTCGTTCTGGGCGCGATTGTGTTGATCAACGGCATTCTCGTTATTATTGGTTTAGCTTCATTATTCACTATGTTCCAAGACGGTTCATTCGATACGCTGCAAGGTATTCCTGGGCTCGAAAACCTTACTCCGACACGTGGATTGTCACCCGATCAGATTCAAGAACTTGGCTTATAGCGCCGGTTTGTTGTCGAGTGAGTGCCACATAAACCAACTCGCTACCGATTCGTAAGGATGCCAGTTATTCGCCGCAGCAATTGCTGCCACTTCTTTTGGAAGTGGTTTTTCTGAAAGTCCATAATTCATGCGAACACCATTTTGAATCCCAAGGTCACCAACCGGTAGGACGTCGAGTCGGCCCATGCAGAACATGAGAAACATATGAACGGTCCATTCACCAACACCTTTAATTTGTGTTAAATCGGCAATAATTTCTTCATTCGAAAGTGTTTCAAGGTGATCAAATACCACAATATTGTCAGCGACTTTATATGCGAGGTCAAGAATGTAGCCGGCTTTTGGTCGAGAAAGGCCAATAGCGCGATACTCTTCAACATCTTTGGTGAGAATCTGGGAAGGAGTCGGAGTGGTATTCTCGTCACCAAACAAGGAGTTGAAACGTTTTTGAATTGTTGCCGCCGCCTTGACGCTGAGTTGCTGAGAAACAATACTATCAACAATTGCTTGGTAATAATTTGTGTGGGGCGTGAATGTCGGACGTTCCGTGGTGTTTGCAATGATTTCTGCAAGCACAGGGTCGGCGGCAGAAAGATGGGCGAGGGCGGTATTAAGAGAGGTTGTCATAGATATAGTATACGCTGGTTGGTACACTGGAGATATGGATACGAGGGAATTTCAAGAATTGATATGGGAGCAAGGTCGAGTATTGTATCGATCAATGCCATGGCGCGACGACACGCGACCATATTATGTAATGGTCAGTGAAATTATGTTGCAGCAAACGCAAGTATCGCGCGTCGTGCCAAAGTTTGAAGCATTTATCGCTCAATTCCCTTCGATTGAATCACTTGCTGAAGCTTCTTTGGCTGACGTTTTGACTGCATGGAGTGGTCTTGGCTATAATCGCCGTGCGAAATTCTTACACCAAGCTGCGCAAAAGGTTGTCCAAGAGTATGGTGGCGAGATGCCGGCAACACTTGAGGGGCTTATGTCGCTCCCTGGTGTCGGGATTAATACTGCGGGTGCAATTATGGCATACAGTTATAATCACCCAGTTGTTTTTATTGAGACAAATATTCGTACCGTGTACTTTCACCATTTCTTTGCTGATGAAGTTGCGGTGACCGACAAAGCGCTCCGCGAAGTTGTTGAAGAAACGATCGACTCCGAGCATCCCCGCGAATGGTACTGGGCGATGATGGATTATGGTTCGTTTTTGAAGCAACAAGGGCAGGGTCGGCTTGATCAAAGTCATCATTACAAGAAGCAAGCACCACTGAAGGGGAGTTTGCGAGAAGTGAGGGGTCAGATTATTGCGCAACTTGCCAAGCAGCCGCTTCGGGAGGCCGAACTTCGCACGGTGCTTTCGGCCGACAATCGCTTCGAAACCGCTCTCTCTGCACTGATCGATGAGCGCCTGGTGGCTCGTGATGGCGATGAATTACAATTGGCCCGCTAACAAGGTATAATAAGAGGGTATGAACACAGCGTATGCACGAATTTTTGGTGTTGCCCTTGCGGCAGTTCTTTTTGTGACAGCTGTAACTCCTCAAGTCTCTGCGCAATCGGCAGAGATTGAAGTCTCTCGATTGCAGAGTATTTCAGAAAATTGTGTCTCTATTAAAAATACCCTCAACCAGCTTCATGCCAGCGATGCATTGCTCCGGGTTAATCGCGGTCAGGTCTACGAATCAATGGCGAGCCGTATGATGGATAAGTTTAATACTCGCTTGAGTAGCAATAGCCTTGATGCAAAAGCGACTGTCTCTGTGACAACCGGCTATCGCACAGCTCTCGATACATTCCGAAAAGATTACCAGGCATATGAACGACAGCTCTCTGTTGCGATTAAAATTGATTGCCGTGAGAACCCCGGCCTCTTTGCTGTTGCTATTGACGATGCACGCTCAAAGCGAAAAGTAGTGCACGAAGACGTACAAAAGCTCCACCAGTATATTGACGACTATCGTTCGGCGGTTGGTGATTTTCTTATTAATTTTGAAAGAGTAGGTCAGTAGTATGGATACTGATCAAACACCGATTATTCCGCAGCCCGAGCATGAAGAAACCTTTTGGGATCGTCATCGTTTTACTCTTTTGCTTATCTTTACGGTCATCATTGCGATCGTGCTCACCTGTGTCAGCATGGTGATGTATACCGCGAGCGGTGCTGCGCAACTTGACCTTAGTCGACCGGGTTACCAATCGGTGAGTGATAAAGTCGACCGTGAAACCAAGATCGATGAGTATGATGCATTCGGGCCAGTTACAACAGGGACTATTAAAGAATTCCGTGAACTTTATGACGAACAGGCTGCAAAGGCAAAGGCAGTCGACGCTTTTAACGGCGACCCCCTCAACCCTGAGATTCTTGAAGCCTCACCAACTACTGGAGAGTAGCCAGCTTATCGAGCATGAACGCTCGCTCAGCAAGCAGACGAGTACTTGAACTGAAGCTGTTGTGAGTTGGTCGTTCCTGCGAGAGATACATCGGCAACGCTGACTCAATTTGATAGCGCAGTCGACTCTCTGGAGTAGGGAAGGCGCGATTCGCTCGATCTTCAATGATCAGACGACGGACATCACGACCAACGCTGGTTGCGATTCCTGTAGGCAGTTCAAAATGAAGTGAACGGCTTTCAGCGAGGTCTTTACTGCCGGCATAAAGCCCCTCAATGATCACAAATGGTGAGGGCGCAACTTCTTTGTCGTATACCGTTTCTTCTTTGTCGAAATCGAAATGACGACGAATAAGTGGGACGCCTTCGGCAAGGTTTGCTAAATCGTGCGCGAGTTCTTGTGTATTGTACACACGAGGATCATCCCACTCGGTCCACGGCGCACCGTAGGTATCCTCAAGCCATTTCTTGCCCTTGTGGTAGTCATCGGTCGACACAACGATCGGTTTGAAAGTTTCACCGAATGCTTCGGTAATGTATTGTTGGACGGCTTTTGTGACGGTTGTCTTGCCCGAACCAGACATTCCTGAAAGACCGACAACAACTTGCTCTCGACCAGTCGCGTAGTGTGCGATCATTTCGTGTGCAATGCGTTGACTAAAGGTAGTAAGATTTTCTTTTGGCGCAAGCATTTCGCCCGAGCTGAGTTGATGAGCAATCGACTCGGTGTCAAAGGCACGATTGTCGGTTTTCTCTTCGGCGATGCCTTCAAGCATTAAGAGTAATTCTGCCGGTACGGTGCTGTCTGTCGTTTCGATTTCAAGAATTGGCTCAACAATTCCATCGATGAAATCAATAGTGACACCAGCTTCAATCGTTGCGCGTTTTTTGTGGACACGCGGAAAGCGAGACTGATTGTAGTACTGTGCGTATGCTTCGGCTGAAATTGGTGTTTCGACCTCAAGTCGCTTTCTCATCCCATCGACAATCGAGCCACCATCTTTGAGTGTCGCCGTATATTCTGAGCCTGTTGGTGTTTGTTCGTGACGGACTCGAAGACTAAATTCTTCGCTTGGGTGACTCAGGTAAATTTGATCGATATCATTCGCATACTCTTTCATTGCTTCAAATTTTTCAGGCTGTGTAATGATGAACTTTTTTTCAAATTCGCTCCGCTTTTGAAATTCTGGCGCGTTGTTTGCTCGCTCAATATTATTTCGATTCATTTCCTGTTCGAGTAGTGACATAGTGAGTTTGCCTTTCTGATAACTGATGACAATCGAAGTATATGATGCTATGATTCAAATATCTAGAAAGTTTAATTTGAGTCAAATATGTTTGAGCCGACCACTATAAATCACCATATCCAAAAACACATTATTGACGTACTTATGTATCAGCAGCTTGCTCGGTTTAGCGAGTTGCGGCCGCCAAAAGTGGATACTAATTTATTTACCTATCACCTCAATGTGCTGGTGAAATCTGCGATTGTTGTAAAGCGTGATGCTGGTTACTCACTTAGTACTGCCGGATTGGCTTATGTTGATCGAGTCAGCACCGAAAAGCGCACGATTCGTACGCAACCAAAGATTATTACCATGTTGGTGATTCAAAATGATGATGGGAAGATTCTTTTGCAACGCCGAACAAAGCAGCCGTATATTAACGCCTGGACATTACCATATGGCAAACTCCATGTTGAGGATGAATCAGTAAAAACGGCGAGCTTGCGAGAGGCGAGTGAGAAGCTCGGGCTTGAGAATCTAGAAATTGAACACGCGGGTGATTGCTACATACGTGTCCATGCGCAAGGTGAGCTGCTCTCGACTACATTGGCGCATGTTTTCCGAGCATACCATAGTGATATTCAAGAATCTGATGAGATCCAGTGGGCGACGCCACACCGACTTGAACAGTATTCTCTCGCCCCTGCAGTTGAAGAAATCATGACTCGAACATTCTTTAAAGATCCCTTCTATTTCGAAGAATTCGACGTTGATTGGGGTCTCGAAACTGCGGTATAATAGAGGTATGAATCTAAACGAATATCAGACACTCGCACTCCGAACCGCTCGCCCAAAACAAGCAAAAGATGAACTCTACCATCTCCTTTTAGGCCTTTGTGGCGAAGCTGGTGAAATCGCAGAAAAGACAAAGAAAATCATTCGTGATCAAGACAGTGATTTCTCAAAACTCGACACGGTTGACCTTAAAAAAGAACTTGGTGATGTATTGTGGCACATCGCAGTCATTTCAGACTATTTTGATATCACACTCGAGCAGGTTGGCGACACGAACATCAAGAAGCTTGCGAGCCGTCTTGAACGTGGCCAGCTTAGCGGCAGCGGCGATGATCGCTAATTCGCGAGTTGCTGACGAACCCAGCCATCAATTGCACCGGCACCCATAAAGAGTACAAGGTGCCCAGCGTCGCGATGCGCTTGCACGGCGCTCCATAATTCGTCATTAAAGTCGGCAATATGCACGGCATCGCTATTTGTGATGTTATGGATTAAATCTTTTGGCTCAAGAATCGCAAGTTTCGGATCTTCACGAGAAAGATACGTCGGGAGCCAATAAATGTCGCGGGCTTTTTCGAATTGATCAATATACTGCTCGCGGATTTCGTGTTGGCGAACATTTTGGTGTGGCTGATAGACAAGCACTACGTTGTCGGATAACTCACGTGCAAGCTGGAGCGTTGCGGCAATCTCAACTGGGTGATGGCCGTAATCGCTATAGATATTGCTTGCGAGTTTTTCGAAGCGTCGATCGGTACCAGGAAAACTTGAAAGCGCAGCGAGCCGCTCATCTGGTGTGCCAATTGAAAGATATTCAAGAGTCTTTATTACGAGCGTGGCGTTACGGCGATTGTGCTCGCCCGGAAGTTCGAGTGAGGTGACTTCTTCGCTGCCGAGGCTCCAGATTGTCTCATTTGTCACTTGTTTGAGATAGGCAAGGTCGTTGCTCCAGGCAATTGTTTGTGCGGAGTTTGCAATAAACGTCTGAAATGCGTCGGTGTAGTCCTTTTCTGTTGGGTAGGTATCGGGGTGGTCGTAGTCGACTGAGGTAATAAGAGAAAGGTGAGGAGTGAAGTGCAAAAAGTTCTTGTCGAATTCATCACACTCGTACACAAAGTATTCACTGTCAGGGTCGTAGGCGCCACTTGAGCCGAATGAAACGGTTGTGCCAATGGAGTAGCTGACGGGGATATCAAGTTGTTTGAGCGCCCAGACTGCCATACCAGTGGTTGTTGTTTTTCCGTGAGTTCCGGAAATCGCAATCAATTTCAAATTGTGCTCAGAGATAAAGTTGGCTAGGAACTCGTCGCGTTTACCGGTGCGAATCCCCAGTTCTTTCGCAAGCAGTAATTCGGGGTGATTCTCAGGAAGTGCGGCAGTGTAGACGAACCAGTCAAACGGGGTATTCTCTTGCTGTTCTTTTAAAAAGCTTCCATTCTGATTAAAGCTAATCAATATTTGCTGCTCTTCAAGCTCTTGTGTCACTAAACTTTGGCTTTTATCTGACCCAACGACAGTGTGACCAGCGTCACGAGCAATTTCGGCGAGCGGCCCTACTCCGACGCCACCGATTCCAGAGAAATAGATGTTCATATACTCCAGTATATCACTTGCCAGAAGAGGGTTCGCTGTGTTGTAATAAAAGAGAAATAAAGGGTTGGGCAACTTACAACAAACATGATTCAGAAGCTTGTACATTCATTCTTGCTGCGGCGCCATTTTTGGCGCTATGCGACGTTTAGCGAAGTGTCAGAATTATACATTTCTCGTATTCTTCGTATGGCCGCTATGCACATGGCGTCGGTATTTATCTCGATTTACCTCTATCAAGTGGGGTATAGTCTCGTTTTTATCGCTCTCTTTTGGGCTGCATTTGTCTTCTTTAAAATGATCATGTCGTTGCCGATCGCCGCGTTCATCGGCTGGGTCGGTCCAAAGCACGCCATCTTCATTTCGAATTTAATGTATATTCCCGCAATGATCGCGTTTGCATTGCTTCCAGTCCTTGGCCCACTTGTTTTGATTGTCGTTCTGATCTTTGAAGGTATTTCCAATGCGATGTACTCAATTGCCTATAGCGTCGACTTCTCTAAGGTAAAGAGCATCGAGCATGCTGGTAAAGAAATTGCTTATATGAATATTTTCGAGAAGGTAACCGCAGGGCTGAGCCCGCTTATCGGTGGATTGATTGCACTCCTCTTTGGCCCACAAATTGTGATGATTATTGCCGCTATCGTGTTTGCGATCGCCGCGGTGCCATTGATGAAAACGGGCGAGCAGGTGAAGACTCGTCAAAAACTACAGCTCCGTGGTTTTCCGTGGCATCTTATCCGAGGTCACGCATTTGCTCAGATGTCTGTTGGCTATGATCTCTTTACCTCGGGTACTGTTTGGTCGCTCTTCACAGCCATCATCATCCTCGGTATTGGCACGGGTAATGACGTCTATGCAATGAGTGGACTGCTCCTCTCTGTTGTTTTCTTCGCTGCAATCGGTGCCTCGTATGTGTACGGTAAGCTGATCGATAAAAACAAGGGCGGGGAATTGCTTCGAATCTCTGTCATCGTCGATTCGCTCGTCCACATCGTGCGGCCATTTGCTGATAACCCAATTACTGCCGCGGCAATTAATGCAACAAATGAAGTTGCAACAACCGGTTACGCGATGCCGTATACTCGTGCCCTTTTCGATAACGCAGATCTTTCTGGTCGCCGCATTACCTACATGGGGCTTGTCGAAATCCTTTCGAACTTTGGCATCCTTATTGCCGCACTCCTCTTTGCACTCCTCGTCACGCTCATCGGTGAGACAAAAGCCCTCAGCAATTTCTTCTTTATCTCTGCTATTTTTGTGCTGCTCTTATTGACCGCGCGTTTTGCGCTCTACCGGAAGCGATAAAGGGCCAACATGCTACAATATTACGTAGTAGATAGGTGGGTCTTATATATTCATGGCCGATAAAGGACAAGTAAAGAAAAGTATCAAAGGGCTGCAGCGCATTAAGACGTGGCAGTTGGTGGTGCTTTTGATTTTGGTCGCTTTTATTTCAGCAACATTTCTTCGCTTAAACAACATCGGTATGGTTGAACGGCGAGCGGCGGTGATTGCTGCCGACAAGGAAGGAAATGGTGGAATTATCATCAATAGGTTGTATGACTTACAACGCTATGTGAATGACCATATGAACACTGACCTTGGTCGTGGTGTGTACCTCGAGTCTAGCTATAGTCGTGACGTTCAAACGTGGCAAGCGAGCCAGTACGGCGATGCGAATCCTAACGGAAATATTTACAAAAAAGCACAAGAAATATGCGCGCCTCGATTCAGCTCGTATTCGGCTGCATATTTGCAATGTACCACTGATGAATTGGCCAAATTCCCCGCTGCAGCAGGCCCTGATGCCAACACAAATAAGCCTCGTCAGGAGCTCTACATTCACTCCTTCGCGTCACCCCTTTGGAGCCCCGACTTTGCCGGCTGGTCACTGGTGTTATGCGCGGTCATCGTCCTCATGATTATTGCCCGACTCATCAGCATAGGAATTCTTAAATTGCTCCTTCGACACCATTATCGGAATGCATAACTGTTGACAGCCGTTTCCGAAACGAGTAATCTACACCGTATAGCACTTAATAGGAGGTTATAAGGAACATTATGGCTTACAGTCACACAAATTCAAAAGGCGTTACTTACTACTTGCACAGCACCGAAGTTACTCTTCGCGGCGGCAAGCCACAGACAATCTTCTTCTTCGCAAAGGTAGAGAAGAATGCAAAGGGTCAACCAGTTGATCTTCCAGAAGACCGAATTGTTAAAGAAAACCCACGTAACGGTTTCTTGACAGTATCAAAGAAAAAATAGTTAGTAATTAACTATTGCACCATAACCAGTTTGTCCATATACTAAGGGCAAACAAACAGGTGCTAAGAACACTCCCAATCCCCGGGAGTGTTTCTTTTTGTGAGGAAGAAAGTTAGAATAAGCATATATGGAAAGGCTTCCTGAATACGATCCACCTACGTACGTAGAAAAGAACGGTGATGTTGTCGTGCCTGACGAGCCCGACGAGCTGGGTTTGAAGTATGAAACACGTGAAGACACTCATGGCGGTTTTGATGCCTTCAGTGCAGCCACTGCGGCTGCTGAGCGAGTTCTTGCCGATACGCAGCCCGAATCGACCGCTGAGTCGGCCATGCAGAAGCCAACACTCAACGAACGGCTCGAGAAGATTGAAAAACGGTTTCATTTTATCCCTCAGAGTCGTGAAGAGCTCAACGATATGGTTGGGTTGACGGATAAGAATTATATTGGCGGCGCTGCAACACGGCTGAATATCATCCTCAATCATCAAAAACATCTGCCCGATAAAGAAGAGAATTTGCCTCGTCGGACGGTTGAGCGATTTATCTCACGGTATGTTGGTTTCGTGGAAAATTCACAACACCAAATCCGTGCGTATCGCAACCTTCAGAGTATGGTCGTTGTCGAGCCTCGTCAGGAATATCTTCCCGCTGATTCAGTTGGCATTTTGAGAGACTGGGATAATGACGCGAGTACTCGTGCTCCTATCTTGCGCCTTGCGCGTGCTGAGGCACTCTCTGAGCATATAATGACAAAAGGGGAGACTCCCGACCCCTATGCCCTAGAGAAAGGCGATAACGCCGAACGAGCGATACGTCGGCGAGGTGCTGAATATATTGCAGATCATCGGGTGAGTGATATATTGACCGGTATTGACCATGCTTTGCGCGAGCAGGAACTTCGGTTAGATTTCTGGATACATGTTCTCGTAGAGGCGACGAGTCACGACGCTGCCGCTCCTTCGGCACTGGCAGCTTTGAAAAAACTAGGCATTGTCAGCGGTGAAGCTATAAAGAAATAGAATCTGCCTTGCGCAATAAAAACCACCCCGTGAGGGTGGTTTTTTGTTCAGGGCAGGCGCGAGATGCTTGAAAGAAAGATCTTTGGCTTAGCTGGCAAGCAACAAGAGCTTTGATTTAATAGCATTGAGTGTTTCTTGGTCGAGATCAAGTGCGACTCGCTTGGTTGCTTCGGGCCAGTCTGTATCAACGAAAGTCTTACCTGCAAATTTCACAGGTTTTGAATAACGAGGGATGACATGAAAGTGAACTTCAGGATCGTACATCATGAGTGCAAGATAGTTGAATTTCTCTGCGCCAAAGGCCTCTGTGGTAATCGATTCGACAAAGGCGGTTACTTCACCAAATTCAGCCCAGGCCTTAGGCGATACATCTCCGAGGCTATTCTTTTCTAGCTCTTTCGACATTATGATGACACTGCCAATGGTGACTTGTTTCTCGCGAAACAGCACCACCCAGTGCTCGAATTCTTTAATTAAGCCGTAGAAAGGATTTTCTTGGAGGTTTCTCATGGTCTTATGATAACAAAAAACGCTAAGTAATCTTAACGTCTATTTGGTGGGGTGTTACGCACGAAGTTAGAACTATACTAACTATGGCTTAGAGGAAAGCTCTTCTGGCTCCGATGTGGAATCATCTCGGCTGCTCTTGGTTAAATCGAGTGCTCTAGTTGCGAAGCTTTTTTCAAGCTTCCTCATGATTTCGGGTCTGACTGCATCAAGGCGAACTCGTTCTCCTCCGGTAGGTCCAGTTGATCCTCTTGCGCCTTCGGCGTAGTAACCAAGTCCCCAAGGCGCAGCATCTGATGTTTTCTTCATAGTAAAAGTATAACAAAAAACAGTCAGAATAGTTCTGACTGTCATAAATGATTCATTTGGTGGGGCTGGATGGAGTTGAACCATCTACCAAGTGGTTATGAGCCGCCTGCTCTGACCGATGAGCTACAGCCCCAATAGGCATCATTATAGCCTATTTTCATCTGGTGAGCTATAATTATGACAGAGGACGCATGCCAAAGATAAACATCCAAAAAATACTCTATGCAGCTCGACATCGATTTCTCACGTTGAATAACGTGGTGATTGCGGTGGCGTTTATTATTGCTGCCACATGGGTATGGGGTTCACTTGGGGTGATGCAACGAAATTATGCACTGCAAAAAGAAGTCGATTACAAGCGACGTCAGCTTGAATTGGTCGCACTGCAGAAAGATAATCTTGAATTACAAAAGCGCTATTACAAAACTGCCGAGTTCCAAGAGCTGGCTGCTCGCGAGTCGCTAGGGCTTGTTCGAGCGGGCGAGAAAGCACTGGTTCTTCCTATTATTCCGGTTGCATCCGACAACCCAACAACCGCAGATGAAGTTCGAACCACGCCATTACCTGGCACAACGACATCAAACTTTGAACAATGGGTCAACTTCTTGTTCGGCGGCAACAGTAAGAGTATTTCGAAAGACTAAGAAATCTTTGTCATCAAACGAAGGTTTGAAAGGTAGTGCTGTGAGTTAACATTTTGGTGTTGGCTCAAGTACTTAATGTGCTTTTCAACAAATGTCAGGTTCACGTCAGAACTTGGTGAGTAAGACGTTTCAGTCTTGAAGTTAGTGCTGTCCATCATGGCTTGCAATTCGGCACGGATAAGCTCAGCTTCAGTTGATACGAGGAACTTTTGCACACCAAGGGGACTATTCATATAACTATTATACATTACTTTGAGATTTTTATCTTATTTTTCTTGTGTTAACAGGGGTGATATTAGACATTTTTAGAAAATAATGATATAATTAATTTAGCTAGATTTTCTTGGGGATGCCGACTTCGCGCGTTTTTATTCTTAATCTCTTTTGGCATTAACTGAAAGGCGTTATCATGATTTCATTCGTATGGCCCCCAGGTGAGCCAATGCTTGCTGGCACGGGCGGTTCAGAAACTTACACAGCAGGACATGTCCGCGAATTAATTCGCCGTGGTATTGATGCGCAAGTCATCACACTTGGGCACGGCACGCAAGATGGTCGTCAGGACTTTAAAGACATTCCTTTCGTTGCACTGAAACACGAGAGTGAAATTAGTGAATTGCCCGGCACAGTAGTGTTTGTGAATAAGTCATACGACGTTCCAACACGGAACAAAGCGGCGATTATTCTGCACTGCTCGATCCCGCGAGTTGCCGATCGAGAGCAAAACCAAAGTTATATTGTTGGTAAAACAGTGATTGCGACAAGTATTTATAGTGGGCAGCAATGGGCGTTATTCCTTGGCGTGCCGTATAGTCGCATTAATATTGTATTGCCATTTGCTGACCCAATTTTTGGAAACGTGAAACGTGGGCGAGTAAGTCGAAACACTCGAATTTTATTTGCGGGCCGATTACATCCTGATAAAGGCATTTACACGATTCTTGAAATGATGCACCAAGCTGATATGCAAAAAGGTGATTTCAGTACGACCTTCTTAACTGCTGGCCAGCATGTGCCAATTGGTAAAGAGATTGCGCGAATGTTGAAGAATTATCCGTATGCACGCCTCATTGAGCCAGCAAAAAGTGTGCCCGCGATGGCGAAGCTGCTCGCAAAGAGCGACATCCTTCTGATGCCCTCTGTCTTTGCTGAGCCCTTTGGAATGCTTTCGATCGAAGCGCAACACGCCGGCTGTCGCGTTGTCGCCAGTAACGTTGGTGGATTGCCTGAGACGAATGCTGGGTTGCTGACCTTAGTTGAGCCACGCAGCCCCTTGGCGCTGATAACAGGTATTAAGCAGGCGGTTGCCCTTGGCCAACCAACACAACGAGAGCGATCGATTGCGGTGGCGAAGTTTACGTTACATGAATCGGTGGATGAGCTGTTGAAGGTTTTGAAGTTGAAGTAACAAAAAAGATCCTCGCTCTGAGGATCTTTTCATAATGTCTTGGTTGTCCTAGTCTCTGCGAGAACCAACACCCTTATCGAAGAGAAAAAGCAGGCCACAGCAACTTCTCGACTTCCGATCAGGCAACGACTGACTACGGTTCGAAAACGGCAAATTGTCGAGCTATACGAATCGGGCTTCAGCACTCGCGCCGTTTCCGATCGAACTGGCATATCTAAGACGGCTGTGCTCAAAGTGCTTGGTGACGCGAAAGTTGTCATGCGCCCGCGCGGTGGTCGTCACGATGCAAGTTAGAGGTCGGCACAACGTTCACGCTTGCAAAATGGGCATAAACCCTTCATAACTAATCGCAGTCACCGCACCGTGCGGGAACCTCAGGAAATTGAGTTGAGCCCCGCGGAAAGGGGTGAAGTATGTACAGGTCACCATTCTGGCTTGAGTCGTTTTTGGATTCAGTTCGTATGCTGCACAGTAACTACGACGATTGCAGCGAAGAGGACAAAATGCGCATTCGTAGCGCGCTCGCTCGGGTTAAAACCCCATTCGAGACTGATTATTCGCTGCAGGTAGCCCGTAGCGATGATGAGATTCGTGCTCGTCATCAGCGGGTCGCAGAGCGCATCGTCAAATACGTGGAGCTTGATCGCTCCTGGCTTGGTCGACCTCGCGGCATCTGGCAGCTTTGTGCGCTCGTGGCTGACGACTTGCATATCGACATGGGCGACGCAAGAGGTGGCATTTTCATCATTGATCGCTACAACATCGATCTGACCGACGGTATCATCAGTCCGATCGACGAGAAGGTCGCTTTGCGATAGCGACTCTCTCAATAGAACCCGTGCGCGGCGGTTTCCGTGCAATTCACCTATGCCCTTGGGCACTTCCTCCGCAAGGAGCCGAAGTGTCCGAGGGCGCTTTAATTTCTTACTGTTGTTTACAGAGATGGAATAACAAAAATCGGACCCTCAAGGTCCGAAATTCGAATAATAATCACTTGGTTGCGGGGGTAGGATTTGAACCTACGACCTTGTGGTTATGAGCCACACGAGCTGACCGGGCTGCTCCACCCCGCGATACGTCTTTAATAGTAACAGATTGAGATAAGTATTTCAAGAGGAGTGGGTGAGTGGAGGGTTCCGGACGAAGCGTCCGTACTTCCTCCACTCGGGGTGACTCATTGGTATTTTTTGGGGTAGAGCCGCGCGTTACGCTCTTTCTGTTGTCGATTGTCGTTGATGACGAAGTTGACTATGAGGCCAACGATGACGGCAACGACGAATCCGGCACCTGCGCCGAAAGTGGTCGCCCCGAGCGTCCATCCGATGAGCGCGCCGATCACGACGCCAGCTGCAGTACCAATGGAGTACGGTATGGACCGTAATCCGTAAATGACCACACCGGCGATTGCCATCACAGCGATGATAACTCCCAAAACAATGAGCATAATATGCCAATCCTGCAGCATTTCTTATCCTTTCGATAAAGCAAACACGAAGATTACAAGTGATATTTAACCACCAGAACATAAAAAAGTCAAATAAAAGAGGAGAGGGGGTTAGGCGAGTTTGCTGGCGGCAACGCGGACGGCTTCGCTCCAGCTCAAAAAGGCGTGAGGCGTATCAGCAAGTTGCGCGGCGGTCAGGTTATATTTTACGGCAAGCGCAATTTCATGGATCATTTCTGCTGCGTGTGGTGCGGCGATTGTCCCACCAAGAATCACACCTTTCTTATCGGTGACGAGTTTCACGAATCCGTCACGGAAGTCAGCGGTATTACTCCGGGCAATAATCGAAAGCGGCGCAACGGCTTTTTTAACTGAAAGGTCACGACGACGGCAATCATCTTCGCTGAGTCCAACATGAGCGATCTCTGGAGTGGTAAAGAGGAGCTCTGAGGTGGCTGTGGTGTCTGGGGTGATCTTCGTTCGCTCAAAGATATTATGGACGGCAACGCGGCTCTCGAGGAGGGCAGTGTGAGTCGGGCTATTTTTGCCAAGCACGTCCCCTGCTGCAAATATGTGTTTTGTACTGGTCTGGAGTTGGTCATTGACCTCAATCCCCTTCGGCGTGTACACAACAGATGCGTTGTCGAGGCCAAGATCAACATTTGGAAGGCGGTTACCGGCAAGCAAGATTTCATCAGCCTTAATTGTTTTCTCAACACCACCGCGGGTGATGAGGATTTTCTTACCAAGGCCTTCTTTGATAACAGAAAGCACGCGAGTATGGGTCAAGACGGTTGCGCCTTTTTGTTCGGTCAGTACGCGCTCAAGGAGTTCACCGGCTTCACTGTCAAACTTCGGCAAGAGTCGAGCAGCTTGTTCAATAATAGTAACTTTTGTCCCGAATGTCGCCATAAGTTGTGCGATATGAATTGCGTCGCCACCACCACCGATAATACAGAGGCTTTTTGGTGGGCGAAGGGCGGTGAGGATTGTGCGGGGAGTGAAGACGGTGATATCTTCAATGCCTTGAATCTTTGGCGTTTCCCAAGATGACCCAGTCGCAATTAAGAAGTGTGCGGCCGAAAGATGACGGCGATCAACACTAATTTCATGAGGAGTTAAGAAGTGGGCACGGCCATGAAAGGCACTCACCCCTTGGTTTTCGTAGAATCGACGATTGTTTGCCGCGCCAGTTCGCTCGACGGCACGTTCTTTCCAGGCGCGAAGCGATGGATAGTTGTAGCCGAGGGTCGCGGTGCGAAGGCCAAAACGGCTGCCAAGGCGGGCGTCATCATATACTTTTGCAGCGTGCAAAAGGGCACTAGTCGGAACGTCACTCCAGTTTGGTGAATCACCACCAAAGGTATCTTCTTCAATAATTGCTACTTTTTTACCAGCACGTGCGGCGATAGTTGCGCCAGCGCTTCCGGCAGCGCCGCTCCCGATAACAATGAGGTCATAGTCGAATGTGTGTTTTGCCATAGTGCTCCTTACAATGTTACTCGGTGATGTTCATATACGTAGGCTGCGTCGGGATGGTGAACGCGGAGATGACGACTCGCAACAAGGCGGATGTCGTGACTGGTTACTTCTGGTCGGGTTTCAAGCCATTGAATGACTGTTTCGGTGACGGCTTTTGCGATTGTCTCGGCATGCCCAGTTGGCGCACCGGCACTCAGGCAAGCGGCAACCACACTTGCATGGAGCTTCTCTCGAATAAACGATTCAGATGGTCGTTTTCCGCCACGCTTGACGATATCAATAGCCCCACCCATATTCATCACATCATCCCTGCGATATCAGTGACGATTTTTGTGACGTAAACGTAGATGCCAAGAACGATAAGGGCGCTTCCGGCACTAAACTGCAGGAAACGTTTGTTAGTTTCGCGCCATTTTTGGATTTTACTGATTGAGTGACCACCGCCAACCATTGCCCAGACGATCAAGAGTCCGAGGAGAGAGATGAGTGTGTAGATACCGATACCAGCGAGTTGCCATACTCCTTCAAGTTGTACGAGAACAAGTGCTGTGACGGCCATTGATGGCAAGATGAAGACAAGTTCGCTAACGACACTTGTAAGCCCAAGGCTGAATGATTCAACACTGTGATGTGTTGCTTTGCTGCGATCGCTGAGATGACGGGCGAAACTCCGTGAAATCCAGAGTGATGTACCCTTTCCTCTGCGGAAATAGAAGAGCCAGACGGCGATACCGATTCCAAGGACGAGTCCGCAGACGATTGCCCAGACAAGGAGTGGGACGCTGTTGCCAAAGATGTGAATAAAGAGCAACGCAATAAATGAAAGTGCGAGCATGGTCATGACACCGGCGCCAATTACGTAGCTTGTCGTGAGCCGGAAGATGCGGCTTTTTGCCTTCTTTGCACCGATGGCGTGACCACTCAAAAGGGTTAGCACGCTCACGCTCAGCTGAAAACTAGCGTGGATCAGCGCAGCGAGGGCAACGATGGCGAGTGATGAAGGGATATCCATATGTTTATTTTTTATTCCTCTTATGTCTTTTTATACCACAATTATAGTAATATCGTCCAATGAATAACATAAGTAGTATTGACTTATCATTAACCTTATGCTAATATAAGTACATCAAACAACAAAAAACAAAAAAAGGCAAAAAACAACATGGATTCAATGAAGGGCACAGTCGAACCAGTAACATTAAGCGAAGTTCTTGAGCTTGTCACGTGGGACCGACCACGAACTAATACAGAACTACGAGATTTTATTAGTCGTCGTGAATCAGCAATTGGTCTCTAAATAAGAGGCGAGTAACAAGGGGAGTACTACTCCCCTCTTTTTTTGACCCTCTCCTCGCCTGCTCGTTTTGCGGGATTAGACCTGTGGTTGGAGCTGATATACTAAACCTATGAAATTGCCACCACTGGAAAAATCGCCAATTGACCATCATATTCAGGGTGATATTTTACGGAAGCTTTTTGCGAGGACGGAACCACTTTCTTTTAGCGTGCTTAAGCCGGGCGATATTGAGAATAGTCTCTTTATGTATCACATGCGTAAACTTGAAGATCGCGGCGTGGTGATACGTAAAGACAAAGGCTTCACACTCTCCCCTCAAGGCGTGCAATGGGTGAATTTTACGTCACCCAATACACTGACGCCACGGTTACACCCGCGTCTTTTGATCAACCTCTTGTTGACGACCGCGGATGGGATGAAAATTCTTGTCTCTGAACGAACCAGCGCTGCGGGTGCAGACTTAAATAAGTACTTATTGCCCAGTGGATTTCATTCGTACGATACGCCAATTGAAGTTGCGGCTCAAAAACTTGCAACCTCCCTCGTTGGGGCTGAGGTTACCGTGAAGTATGTTGGGGTGTATGAAATAATCCACCGATACGTAGACGGATACGTTCATCACGTGATAATGCCGACATTTGCGGCAACTGTTGAAGAGCAACCAGCTCCTCAAGAAGCGCATTACCGCGCGCATTGGATAGCAATCGATGATATTATCGCCAATCAAGAAGGGCGCTTTGACGAGTCGTTGCAGCGCATCGTCGCAAATGTTCGTAACAAAACACCACTGACGATCGAAACGATTATCGTTAACCATACCGCGTAGGTAAAAAGAGTTTCACTTCTTCTTTATCCACTCTCTTCCAGTATGAGTGTGGAGGTTCAAAGAAATGGAATCAAAACTATACAAACGTGGCCGAGAAATTATACAGAATGCGGACGAGCTTTATATTGACCTTGATGTTGAAGCGGACGGCATTGCTGGATACGGCTCATTATTAAGTGTCGGCGCGGTCACTCCATGGGGTGATACATTTTATCGGGAGCTTCGGCCTACTTCTGATGATTTTCTCGAAGGTCATAGAGCGTTTAATGAAGCGCATGGGCTCACGAGGGAGCGTTTGCTTATTGAAGGAGTTGAGCCAGTGGTTGCAATGGAAGAACTTGCTACGTGGACTGAACAGCAACGTGAAGCGCATGGCAAGCGAGGCGCTGCGGTATTGTGTGCGTATAACGCGAGTTTTGATTTCCCTTTGATCGATCTTGAGATGGCTCGTGCTGGAATCGCCAACCCATTTGGGCACGCTGGCTTTTGCATTAAAAGCTTGGCGCAGACACTCACCGAAAACTATTCATGGAAACGAACAGGCAAGGGCAGCTTACCTCGAGAAATCATCCCTGAGGGTGACTTTACGCACCATGCGCTTGAAGATGCGCAGTATCAGCAGCTGATACATTTTGCGATGGCGGGGTTGATAGAGCGGAGACAAGGATAATAAAAAGACCCGTTCGTTATTGAGCGGGTCTTTAATAATATCTTTGGTAGCAGCGACAGGAATTGAACCTGTGACCTCGAGCTTATGAGTCTCGCGCTCTAACCAACTGAGCTACGCTGCCATGAGTACAGAGCCAATTTTACCAGATACGCCACTGTTTTTCTAGAGGCCAAAAATGATATACTAGTTATATCCACGCGATACTCACTGGCTCCTTCAAGCAAAGCGTCCCTCGCGAATGGTCATTCAATCGTCTTCGGACTCCCGGCGTGAAACGAGCAGGGAAGTACGGGCGAACAATTCAAAGCGTTTCTCTTAATTATAATTACGAGGATTTTTGAAATGAATGATGAAACTTTTATGAACGAACCGGTGCGTGTTGTAGCGACATTTGGAACTGGCCATAACCCCTGTAAACCAGTACTTTTCAAGCGAGCAAATGGGCGAGAGGTAAAGGTGACTGAACTTGGATTGCACCATCCCCGCTCAAATGGCTTGAAGACGATCCACATTTTTGATGTCACGGACGGCGGGGCTGATTACCGGCTTGAGTTTGATAGTGAACGTTTGACCTGGCATCTGACGATGGAGGCGGATCATTATGAAGGATGAGTTTAATTACGAAACGCCGCTCATTATGCATATCGACTTAAATAGTTGTTTTGCGACGGTTGAGCAGCAAGCTAGGCCATTGTTGCGCGGGAAGCCGGTGGCGATTGTGAATCGGCGAACAGAGCACACGGGGATTGTGACGGCAAGTTACGAGGCGAAGGCGATGGGCGTGGCGGTGGGGATGAAATTTCGTGATGCAAAATTGTTGTGTCCGGAATTGATAGGTATTGAGAGTGACCCATCGAAGTATCGCTATGTGTACCGTAAGCTAATGGCGATTATGGAAGATTATTCTGCGCACGTGACAATGAAAAGTATCGACGAGGGGATTATTGATTTTCATCACTCCCCTGCTATTATTTCTGGTCGTAGTCTTGAAGATATTGGACTCGAGATAAAACAGCGCCTCAAAGACGAGATAGGCGTATGGATGCGCTGCAATGTGGGGATTGCAACCAATCGCTTCTTGGCAAAGACGGCCGCCGGGCTGCACAAGCCGGATGGGCTGGATGTGATTACACCCGAGAATCTTAAAGAGGTGTTAGGCGGCATGAAGCTCAAAGACTTAACGGGGATTGCCTCACGAAATGCACACCGTTTAAATAGTGTCGGGATTTATACACCCCTCGAATTCTTGGCGGCCGATACGGTCACGCTCAAGAAGGTGGTATTTAAAAGTGTCGTAGGTGAGTGGTGGTATAAACGGCTTCGAGGCTGGGAAGTGGATGACGTTGAAACGCAGATTGGGCGAGTGGGGCGACAATATGTTTTGGAGCGATTCGATTTGTCGCAAAAGGAGGTCTTGCAACGACTACATCATTTGTGCGAATCAGTTGGGAGCCGGTTGCGTTCGCAAGGATTGGCGGCGCGGGGAGTGTCGGTCTATGCAAAAACGGGGAGTGGCTACTGGCATAAAAGTAACCTCTCTCCCCTGCCCTTTTTTAGCAACCAAACAATTTATGCCCGAGCGCAGCAACTGTTTAATGATGTCCCTGATGAAGTGCGGGAGATTGGGATCCATTGTTATCAGCTAGAGCCGAGTACTGAGACACAACTCAGCATCTTTAATGATGAGCTTGCTCGCGAGCGCCAAGTCGTCGGAGCGATAGACACGATCAATGGTCGTTTTGGCGACAGGACGATCCATTCGGCGGATACATTAGGCACGGGGATTTATGTCAGTCAAAAGATTCCCTTTGGCAGTACTCGATATCTGTAGTGTGATACAATTATGACAAATTCGGCAGACCCACCTAACCTGAGTAGTTTTTAGCGAAAGGCATGGTGAAAATACGCGTAGACAATACTGAACCCGTCGTTCAGGTATGTTTACGCGTTATACTTGGAAACTTGTATAGGGTCTCCGGGCCCGCCTAGCGGCGGGTTTTGTGTATTTAAAAATAAGGCCACTGCAATCTGGTATACTAAGCATAATTACAATGTCGGTAGGGGACGCTATAATGAGAAATTATAAGATCAAGGCAACTGCAAAAGGATTCACCATCGTTGAGTTGCTTATTGTAGTGGTGGTAATTGGTATTCTTGCTGCTATAACTGTCGTCGCATTTAATGGGATTACACAGCAGGCGAAAAATGCCGCAGCACAATCTGCTGCGAGTCAGGCTGCAAAAAAGGTTGCCACTTGGCAAGTAGAGAACTCTGGTCAGTCACCTACGTTTGCTCAATTTGGCACACTTGTTGGTGCGGCGAACGCAGACAAATATCAATACAGACAGGGCGTTGGTGAGACTTTCTGTGCGACAGCGACGATAAATGGCGTTAGTTATTACGTCTCTAATACCCAAAGTAATCCAACAAAAGGCGCATGCGCAGGCCACGGAGCAGATGGCGTTGTGCCAATAGCGAACCTGCATCCGAATCCAAAGGTGGGAGTAGACGCGAGTGGATGGGTCGTCTCGGCAGCAGCCGGTTCGGTTGGTGCGCAGACGCGCGAAACTAGCGGCGGTCCACTGGGTAGCGCTAGCAGCTTTTATCGACGAACATTCACGACAGGGGCAACTGGATCACCTTTGATAGTCGGTACTGCAGGAGGTGGAACATTTGCTTTGCCGGTATCGCCAAGTAAAACGTATACAGTCTCTGCCTATATGCGTCGGTCTGATGCAAATGGCGTCAAGAGTATGCGGACGGATGTAAACCTTTATGATGCCGCAGGTAATGCAGATTCTCCAGACAGCACATTTACGGGGACAAGTACACCGGCTATGACAACCGGATGGGAGCGACGTTCGTATACATTTAACACCTCTCCTACAACGGCTTACGTACGAATCGCACCAGCATTTTCCTCCCCTAGTACTGTAGCTGGTGATACATTTGATGTAACGGGCGTAATGATGACGGAGGGTTCGACGTTGTATCCTTATGCTGACGGTGATTCACCTGGCTGGGCCTGGGTTGGTACATCGAATCGTTCAACGTCTACGGGTCCACCGCTTTAAGCTTCCCTCTCAATCTGTTATAATAAGACGTAATATACTCGAAAAGCTAAACGGAGCTATCCCTTATGTCTGGACACAGCAAATGGTCAACAATCAAACGTGAAAAAGGTGCGAAAGACGCAAAGCGTGGCGCAGTCTTTACAAAAATAGGTAATCAAATCGCAATCGCCGCTCGTGGTGGTGCTGATCCTGCGACAAATTCATCACTTGCGATGGCAATTGAAAAAGCAAAACAGGCGAATATGCCTGTTGCAAATATTCAACGCGCAATTGATCGTGTAGCGGACAAAAATGCCGCAGCGCTTGAAGAGGTCACATACGAAGGTATGGGTCCAGGCGGCGTTGGAATTATTATTGAAGTCGCGACTGACAACAAAAACCGAACATTTCCTGATGTCCGTACGGCACTGACGAAGAATGGCGGTCGCATTGCTGATGCTGGAAGTGTTGCGTTTCAGTTTACTCGCAAGGGCGTCATTACCGTTGCAGCAACCGGCGAGGACGCATTACTTGAAGTACTTGAAGCAGGTGCTGAAGATGCGGTTGAAGAAGGTGATGAGCTTATCGTTTATACCGACCAGAAAGACCTCGCAAAGGTTCGCACTGCACTCGCTGAAGCTGGCCTTACGGTGACAAGTGCTGAGTTGCAGTACGTTCCAAATTCAACGATTCCCGTTGATACAACGGAGCTTGCCGAAAAAGTATTAAAGGTACTCGATGCCCTTGATGATCTCGACGACGTCACAAACGTGCATACAAACGCCGACATTACTGTCGAACTTTCTTAATTCACATCTTTAGTCCATAACTATCAAAGATTCACTTTCTATACTAAGAGTATGAAGAACTTTTGGTTGGGAATAATTTTTAGTGGAGTGGTTTTGTTATTTGGTGCGGGCCTTAATTTAGTTTTGACTGATTCCGCAGGTGCGACCTCTCCCGTTTTTATGACTCATATTCGGCCAAGTGGGCCTGGTGGTGCGCTGCATGAATCAGTAATTATTTTTAATGAGTCTGAAGAAGATACCGATATTACTAACTGGTGTCTAAAGAATAAGGCCGGAATCAATTTCTTCTGCTTTACGCCTCGTGCTGCAAACGAGCGGGTGTATCTTTCGCCACAAGGTCATGCGGTTATTGTTTCAGCACAGCTTCGCGCAATTCTTCCTGCCGAAGATTTACTATGGGTTTATAGCCCGACGCATGCAAGTAGCGGAAGTTTAGTTGCAACAAGTGGAGACGTGATGTTGCTCGATTCATTGAGCGAGATCGTTGATCGACACGCATGGACGACCCCGCTAGTAACGGGGCAGTCGTTCGCGCGCAAATTGGTAGTAGGTGAGGGGCTATCATACGTGAACACGGGGACGTTGAGTGATTGGGCGATTGTAAACGGGGACTATTCACTTCCGGCTGATACAACTTGGCACGAAATTACTGAGCTTCCCGAAGAGGGGGAGATTCCACCTTCTGAAGAGGAACCTGAAGAAGGGGTGACACCCCTCCCCTCCCTTGTCCCTATTCAGTTAAGCGAAGTATTTCCAAATCCCGCTGGAAGCGATGTTGGAAGTGAGTTTATTGAGCTCTACAATCCTAACGATTCCGAGGTTGATATCAGCGGCTATGTTCTTGAGATTGGCACAGGAACAACGAAACGTATAACTTTAAAGGCGGGAACGATTGTTGCAGCGAAATCGTATGTCATTATTACTAACGCAGTATTCAGTTACAGTTTAAATAATACTGCTGGTGGAGTGAAACTTCTTAAGCCAGGGGGTGATTTGTTGGTCGACCAAACTGCGTATCAAGATCCTGCTGAAGGCGCCTCGTGGATGCACGCCGGCAGCGAGTGGCGTTATACGTTGCTGCCAACGCCATTGGCAGAGAATATCGTTGTGGAGGCGCTTGAAGAGCAAGGTGCGATTACTACTGCACAATCCGAGCCAAAGCCTTGCGCCGAGGGGCAATATCGCCACCCAGAGACTTATCGCTGTCGTAAAATAGCTGAACCAGTAGTGTCTGTTTCTTGCAAGGTAGGCCAAGAACGTAACCCCGAAACAGGCCGTTGTCGCAATATAGCCGCAGTTTCGACAGCAACTTCATGCAAAGAAGGGCAGGAAAGAAATCCCGAAACTAATCGCTGCCGCAATATCGTCGGCATGTCCGATGCGGGGCATAAAGTACTTGGTGTGACTGAGCAAAAATCAAGCGGCGTCAGTTGGTATATATGGGCAGCGGCAATTCTTGCTGGCGCTGCAATTCTCGGATACGCTACATGGGAATGGCGCGTTGAGGTACGACGAGCATTCGGTTGGGTAAAAAATCGACTCGTCTCTCGGTGATACCGAGTATACTAAGAACTATGAGAATTATAGGTATCGATCCGGGGACGGGTATCCTCGGTTTTGGCGTGATTGACGTTGTGAATGGCAAGATGAAGCTTGTTGACGCTGGCGTCATCACGACACCGGCGCATACGCCTCACGGCGAGCGACTCGAAGATATTTATGATGGACTCACCGAAATTATCCAGGCGACGAAGCCAGAGCAATTTTCGATTGAGAAACTGTTCTTTGCGAAGAACGTGACAACGGCAATGTCTGTAGCTGAAGCACGTGGTGTTGTGGTGTTGGTCGCGCAGCAGCATAAACTCACCGTTGCTGAATACACCCCAATGCAAATCAAACAAACGCTGACTGGCTACGGAAAGGCAGATAAAAAGCAGGTTCAAGAAATGGTGCGCTTGCAGCTAAATCTCCAAGAAACCCCGAAGCCCGATGACTGCGCGGATGCGATTGCTGCGGCGATTACCCACGCGCTGATGTCTCGGTAAATCGAGACTGTTGACTTCGCACGACATAATCTAGGTAAGTACCTGGATTATTTTTGTAGAGGCGAGTGAGACGCCAGATTCTCATCCAATCACCACGTCGATCGTATAAGTAAAAACCGAGACTCGAATAAGGTGTTTCCGAAAGCTGCTCATGGCGCGTATGAATATAGGCGGTCATTGCCAGCGCATGGTGAACGCCGCGCAACTTCTTCAGTTGAGGGGAGGGTGTCTTTTTCGGCAATGCATACGCTTGATGCTGTCGTAGGTGAAGGCGAAATCGCCCGAGGAGATCTTGAATAAAGTAATTAGCTGATTCTCTATCGAGTGAGTACATAAGTAATCGAACTCCAGAGGGTAAAACGGAAAAAGCCAGCAGGTCGATAGCAAGGGGAAATCGCAGCGGATACTGCTCCGGTGAGAGTAACCCGCGATGGGATAATAACTCTTGTATTTGCAAAAGAAAAAACGCACGATCATCGTTATAGTCAAAAAAGCGTCGACCTTTTATTGCCTTGAGATGGATATAGAAATAACCTGCATTACGTATCATGACTCCACTATAGAAACTTGACATGATGTTTCTATGAAGTCTCTGTGCAAAAATCCTCCAGTGGTCGAAAGGGTCAAAATGTGAGATACTAAAGAGACTTATGATTGCACACGTATCGGGGAAAGTAACAGAGAAGTTCGGTAATGCCGTTATTATTGATGTGCAGGGTCTTGGATATGAGGTTCAAGTGGCGAGTGGCGATTTTGACGCAACGATTCTTCACGAGAGTGTTCTTTTCTACACCTATCACCATATTCGTGAGCAATCGCAGGAACTTTTTGGTTTCTCTTCACTGACTGCAAAGAAACTTTTTGAACTTCTGATTACTGTTCAGGGTATCGGTCCAAAAGCTGCGCTTTCTATCCTTTCAATCAGTGACAGCGAAACAGTTCGAAATGCGATCGCAAACGGTGATAGCGCCTATGTTGCGAAGGCGAGTGGTGTGGGCAAGAAGATAGCGGAGCGGGTTATTGTTGACCTCTCTGAAAAAGTTGGTCTTGCGGTCGCGGTCACTCACGGGGCGGGTCCGGCAATCGAAGTAGGTGACGAAGCGATGGAAGCACTTATGGCGCTTGGTTACTCACTGCAAGATGCAACGGTTGCGCTCGAAAACGTTCCGCGCGATCTATCGGTTGCCGAACGTGTTACTAGGGCATTACGAGGGTAAGTATGGCGATTCAGCGAATTGTGACGACGGAAGCGGTAGAGGAAGACTCAAACGAAGAGGTGATTGAGACCTCGTTGCGGCCTCGAACGTTTGATGATTATGTTGGGCAAAAACGCCTCAAACAAAACCTTCAACTCGCAATTGAAGCGGCAAAAAAGCGCCAAGAGCCGCTTGATCACATTCTTCTTTACGGGCCACCCGGGCTAGGGAAGACAACAATGGCCTCTGTCGTTGCGAATGAAATGGGCGCAGATATTAAGATTACTGCCGGCCCTGCGATTGAGCGCGCTGGTGATCTCGCGAGTATTCTGACAAACCTCAAAGATGGTGACGTTTTGTTTATTGATGAAATCCACCGACTCGGTCGAACGGTCGAAGAAGTACTTTATTCTGCAATGGAAGATTACAAACTTGATATTATGATTGGAAAAGGCCCGGCGGCGCGAAGTGTCCGTCTCGATCTTCCGAAGTTTACCGTGATTGGCGCAACAACAAAAACTGGCGCATTAACCGCTCCACTCCGTGATCGTTTCGGCCACCTGTACAGGCTTGAGTTCTATGAAACACATGAGATTAGTAAGATTATTTCTCGTGCCGCAAATATTCTTGGCACAACTATTCACCCCGAGGCAGCGGAGAATCTCTCAACCCGTGCTCGCTTGACTCCTCGTATTGCTAACCGACTTTTGAAACGAGTTCGTGATTACGCAGATGTAAACGGCGACGGTATTATTGATGCACGTATTACTACCGAGGCACTTGCGCTCATTGAAATCGATGAGCTTGGTCTTGACTCAGCTGACCGTCGTCTTCTTGAGCAAATGATCGATAACTATGGCACACAACCGGTTGGACTAAACACGCTCGCTGCTCTCACTGGTGACGAAGCGACGACGATTGAAGATTTTTACGAGCCATACCTCTTGCAGATCGGTTTCGTTGAGCGAACTCCAAGGGGTCGGCGCGCAACCGCAAAGGCGTATACCCACCTTGGCAAGAAATTTTCAGAAGAGTAATATAGGAAAGATTATGACAAATACGATCCCAACCCCCGAAGCCCAGCCTCAAGATTATGACCAGCCGGTTGCGTATGACGCGAATGGTCAGCCTCTCTACGCCCGCCCTGCGGTAAAAGCAGTAGAAGTTCCTGCTCAGCCTCAAGTCGTGCAGGTAGTGCGTCCTGCGCAGCCAGAGAAGATGATTGTGAGTCCTGAAGCTCAGAAACGCCACGAGCGCTCAAAGCGACTCTATCCAATGCTCAACTTGAGCGAGGGTGAGTTTGTTATTAGCGCCGTTCGTCGTCATCTTATTGGTCTCGCTGGCCCGCTTGCGGCCGGAGTTGTTGTTATTTCGCTCGCGCTATCTCTTTTGCTTAATTATGACGTCTTCGTTGAGGCATTTTCGCTCACCGGAGCTATTGCTGATATCGCAACGGTCGCAACGCCAATTCTCCTTCTTTGTCTCGTGATCGCACTCGGGATGTTCATTGCTACCTACGTGTATATTCATAATAAGTTTTTTCTTACCAACGAAAGCGTTGTTCAGGAAATCCAACACACGCTTTTTTCTCGACACGAACAGACAGTGAGTCTTGGGAGCATTGAAGATGCGAGTTTTACACAGCACGGTATTTTCCAGCAAGTGTTTAATTATGGTGATATTCGTTTAAGTACCGAGGGTGACGAAACAACGTACCACTTTACGTACGTTGCGCAGCCTCGTGCACATATTGCACAGCTTAATGACGCCGTTGAGGCATTCAAAAACGGCCGACCTGTCGGAGATTAATTTCTCAGCTATTTATTGCGGCTTGTTCGAACGAAGTCATCTTCGTTTTCAAGTGTCGTTCGAAGCGTGTAGCGTTTACATTTGTCGCCGTCGCAGTCACTGACTTCGTATCGATAGTCGCTATTTGACTCACCGATTTTAACACCTTGAGGATCGCTCAGGAGTGTCACGTCAACGGAAGGGATTGTTGTTCCGTCGAGTGTTCGTGGGTAGGCACCATTTTGCTTAAAGTAAACTTCTTCAACAGAGTAGTACATTGCATTGATTGCAGTTTTTCGCTGTTCATCACGAGCAGCAACTTCGATACCATTCTTTTGTACGAAGAAAATAATGCTTGCTGCGGCGAGGATCGCAACAACTATGAGGAGTTCAATAACGGTAAAACCGCGGGATGTATGTTTCATTACTATAGATTATAGCAAATTAAGATTCGTCTGCGTATAATAGAGAGAGATTAAAGAGAGGGGAACAGTATGGCAAAGAAGACAGAAAAGGCAGAACTCGCACCAAAGGCAACCGCTCCAGAGGGTAAATTGAAGGCATTGGGGCTCGCCCAAGAACAGATTAACAAGCAATTTGGCGACGGTGCAATTCGCCGGCTTGGTGATACAAAGACAGTTGACGTTGAACTCGTCAGCGGTGGTGCATTGAGTCTCGACATCGCACTCGGTGGCGGATACCCACGTGGTCGTATCATTGAAATCTATGGCCCAGAGTCATCAGGTAAAACTACACTGACATTGCATGCAATCGCAGAGATTCAGCGTCAAGGTGGAACGGCTGCGTTTATCGACGCCGAACACGCGCTCGATCCTTCATATGCACGTCGGCTGGGTGTTGATACAGAGAATCTTCTTGTGTCACAACCAGACAATGGTGAACAAGCACTTGAAATTGTTGAAACACTTGTTCGTTCAAACGCGGTTGATATCGTGGTTGTTGACTCCGTCGCCGCATTGGTGCCGCAGGCAGAAATTGACGGCGAAATGGGTGACTCACACATGGGTCTTCAGGCTCGTTTGATGAGCCAAGCACTTCGTAAGCTGACGGGTATCATCAATAAGAGCAAGACAACAGTAATCTTCATTAACCAGATTCGTATGAAGATTGGTGTCATGTTTGGTAACCCTGAAACAACTACCGGTGGTAACGCCTTGAAGTTCTACGCTTCAGTCCGTATTGATATCCGTCGAACTGGTCAGATTAAGGCAGGGGAAGAGATAATTGGTAACCGAACAAAGGTGAAGATCGTAAAGAACAAGATCGCCCCTCCTTTCCGAGTTGCTGAATTCGACATCATGTATAACGAGGGTATTTCTCGTACCGGTGACGTACTCGACCTCGCTGTTCTTCATGAAATTGTTGGCAAAAGTGGCGCGTGGTTCGACTACGCAGATGCGAAGATCGGCCAAGGCCGTGAAGCGAGCAAGACCTATCTTGCGGCAAATCCAGAAGTCCTTGCCGAAATTGAAGCTAAGGTTCGTGCAAAGGTAGCCGAAGAGGCTGCGGCGTAAGCCTCCACTTTTTGCATGAAGGTAACTTCCATCACCGTGCAGGTACGCGACAAAAATCGCGTAAATGTATCGGTTGATGGAAAATACCGGTTTTCATTAGATATCTCGCAGCTTGCAGACCTCGGTCTGCGAAAAGATATTGAATACACCGAAGAAGAACTCATCTCTTTTGAAGAAGAGAGTCAGTTTGGTAAATTATACATGCGCGCGCTTGAATACTCGATGGTTCGGCCTCATAGCGAGAAAGAACTTCGAGATTATTTGTATCGTAAGACTCGTCCAATTAGTATCGGGCCGGGGCAAACAAAACCAGGCGTTTCAGTTGCATTAACAGTCAGGGTCTTCGATCGCATTATTGAAAAAGGGTATGTTAACGACACAAAGTTCACGGCGTACTGGGTTGAAAATCGAAACCTCAAAAAAGGGATCAGTAAACGTAAACTGACTGCTGAATTAAGAGGTAAAGGTGTTGATAGTCAGATTATTGAAGCAGCCCTCGCTGATTCTGATCGCGACGAACAGGCGGACCTCAAGAAAATTATTGCTCGTAAACAATCGCGATACGATGATGAGCGAAAACTCATCGCTTATCTTGGAGGGCAGGGTTTCTCTTACAGTATCATTCGATCAACGCTTGATGAGATTGCTTCGGAAGAAGAGGTTTAAGGGCGATTCGTGTCGGCAGCTTCGGCTCGTGGCTTTTGCGTTCTGAACGGATTTACGTAGTCGTGACGGATTGCCTCGAGGACCGGTTGAGCTTCTCTGTGGGCCATACTTTTGACGATAACCTTTGTGTCAGTAACGGTGACTATCTGAGATCGGTTAATGAGGAGTGCGGTATTAGCGAGGCTTTTCAGAAGACCTCTATTTACTTGAAGTTGCTTGATGACAAAATCAAGCGTGTCGACACTGTAATCGGCAACTTTTCCTAGCTTACGCCCTTCTTCATCAATGACGCTTAATCCGACAAGATTAAACCCAAGTTCATACAGTCGTTCAAGTGTGATCACATCGTGAAGGCCAATAAGTTCGTCGCTACTATCGATAATAATACCAACGCTTCCTAGCTCGCGGATTTCATCGACTCGCAAAAAAGCCGGGCGTTCAACAAGAAGTGGCCCTTCAAGCTCGTATGCAACAACCCTCAGGCGGTCTGGATCGATGATCGGCTTACCAGTCACAGCAAGCGCTGTGCCTGTCTGGAGGCTCATGACCGGCGTATTGTGTAGGTTTGATCCATGTGTGAGCATATGCTTATAGTATATCCGTTTTTACGAACATTCGCCATGGAGGCTATTCGGCAAAGGGATTGGTTCTTCCTTCAGGAAGTGATATTGATTGCGCTTCATTGCTTGTGTGGAGTGCTTTGATACGCTCGAGTGTTGCCTGGTCGATTGACCCTGCGCCAATAGTAGAAGTATACCCTTCGGCAGATGAGGCGCCGCTAAGGATTGAATTAAGCCAGAGGACTGCGCCACTAAGACCTGCAACAATCACAACGAAGAATATTGTGAGGTGGAAACGTCGAAAGATTTTTTGGATTGGTTCAAGGGGTGATTTTTTGATAAGTGGTTTCATATATTTACCTCGTTGACACCATAATAGTAATTGGTTGAACTTGAATGCTGTCGCTATTTCCGCCGGCAACTCGTTTTAATGAAATAGTGCTGACTTGCATCTTTGGAATGTTTCCCTCAATACCATCAAGAAAGGCGAGAAGCTTCTGGTAAGAGGTTGAAGAGCCAAGTGTGACGGTCATGACGTTTCCACCTGATGATGCGCCTGGAACCGCTCCTGCTGTCGGCTCATTGCTTGCAAAATCTGTTTTTGTGATATCAACACCAGCGCGATTCGCGTACGCTTGGACATCTTTGAGTGCTTGGGCTTGCCAGTTGCCTTGGGTGGCGTAAATTTGGTTTGCTTTGTCGACGAGCGCCCGTCGTTCAGTTAGTTGTGTTTGAAGTGTCTGTAGCTCAGATACTTGGTTTTCACTTGCAGCGGCATCGGTAACAGTATGGCTGACGTCGATGGCATGCGCTCGAATTTGTTCAAGCCCAAGGTAAAAGAGCCCGGCTGCACCGACGAGTGCAATTACGATACCTACTGAGAGGATTGTTTGGAGAGATTTAGCTTTGTTCATGAACGTGCCGCCTTATTGATTGTGAGTGTCATCGTAACGCTCACTGGATATCCCGGTATTCCATCGCCTGATTCAGAAACAGATTGGAAGTTGACGTTAGTAAAGAGGGGAGAGGTTTGGAATTTTTCACGAAGCGCCGTTGTGTCTTCTGTCTTTTTTGCGTAAACCTTAAGGGTAACGGGCGCAGCACCGAAAGAGTTAGGGCTTAATTCCATTGAATCAATAACCGTTCCGGCAGGCATTTGCTGAGCAATGTTTGTCAGGACCTTTGAGTATAGCACTTCTTCGTCGAGAATTGATTTCGCTCCAGAGAGACTGGCACTGAGGCTATCAACTTGTGACTTCGTATCACTATAAACACCGGCCTTTGCCTCATTTGAGTCGATGACTTGCTGAGCACCATCTTTTGTTTGAGTCAGTGTGACGTAGGAGACGTAAAGGAGTGCGAGTGCAAAGATAAGGGCAAGGAGGATAATGCCAATATATCGCAAAAGAATAATGTTTGTTCGGGCTGCCCGAATCTCTGCTTTCATATCTGTTGGAAGTAGATTTATCATTTCCATATCCCCCATGGTTTAATACACGCAATACCTGCAACCGTGATATAGCGAGAGCGGAACTGCTTCGGAGGCTCTTGGAGCTTTCCGAAGTCGAGTTTTTGCCACGGGCTCGCTCCGCGTGCTGCCATGATAAGGCTCTCTGTGAAGAAGTCACCGATGCCGGGCATGCTACTTCCACTTCCGACAACAAGGAGCTGTTCGAGTTTGCGCTCGCTGTTGACGCGTTCGTTGTAATAGCGCATCACTTTCTTTGTTTCGATGATAATGCGATCAAGGCTGGGTGTCAGCGCAGTACGGAGCTTTTCTTGGCGTGGACCAGCGCTGAGACCGTTTAAAACCTTTAATTGGTGGGCGTTTTCGAGTGAGACGCTAAGCTTTTTGGCAATTTCGAGTGTGAAAGTGTTACTTCCGATACCAACGCCACCAGTGACACGAAGACTTCCGCGGTCGAGAACGGCGATATCTGTGCTTGCAGGACCGATATCGACGACAACAGTAGGAAGTGTTCCGTCTTCGGTGTGAGTTAGGAGTCGGCCGACGGCGCTAATACTTGGCTCAATAAGAACAGGTTGTAGCCCTGCTGCTTGGACGTACCGAACGATGTTATCGATAATGACTTTTGAAACAGCGCTCATGAGAACGGTAATTTCTTTCTTGTTTCGTTCAATGACTTGATAATCGATGTAGAGCGTTGAGGCGGGGATAGGGATGTATTGGTCTGCCTCAAGAATCACTGCTTCGCTGAGCATTTTTTCGGTTGAAGAAGGAAGGACGAACGTTCGAGAATAACTTCGCTCTGTAGGGATGGCGATCGCAACACGATTACCTGGGAGCGTGCCGATTTTTTTATCGCCAAAGAGGTCCTTAATATTATCAATAAGATAGGTCGACTGGCTATTTTCAACTTCAAGTGCTTCTTTAATTTTAAGTGGATCGAGGTCGATCGAAGAGTACCCGTTGACGAGCCATTTTTTTGCATCAACGGACATCGCTTTGATGCCCGTACTGTTGATGTCTAACCCGATAATTGGTTTGTCTGTATATAGAAGTTTTGACATATGCCCACGGATGTAATAACACTCGTATTATAGCATGAGCGGAATGATTATTTAATGTTCTGAGAAAGTTGCGCAATCGGTGTCATGACACTTGCTGCGATGAGTCCAATCATGGCTCCCATGATGACAATCATGACTGGTTCGATGATGGCGCTCAGGCCTTCGATAGAGAGATCAACTTCTTCTTCATAGAATTCAGCAACCTTTACAAGAACAGTATCAGTTTGTCCGGTCTCTTCTCCAACTGAGAGCATTTGGGCGACGATTGGAGGGAACAGCTCTGTTTCTCGTTCAATGGCTGATGAGAGCGATTTACCATTCTTTACCTGGCGGCCGGCTTTAGCAAGGGCTTCTTCATAGACGACGTTACCGATAGCGCGTGAACTTACGTCGAGGGCTTCGAGTACGGCGACACCAGCACCCATGAGCGCTGAGAACGTTCGAGAGAATCGCGCAACCGCAATCTTTTTAAGGATCCCTTTAATGCCAGGAATCTTAAGAATAATGGTATGAAACTGGTGACGACCTCGCGTTGTTTTAATATAACGAATCAGTGCAAAAATACTTCCACCTAGTACTGGGAAGATAATGTACCAATAGGTCGTAATAATATGGCTGACACCAAGCATGAAGAGGGTGATTCCAGGAAGCTTTGCGTCTGGCCCGCCAAGGTCGGTAAGAATTGTACCAATTTGAGGAATAACGAAAAGCATAAGACCAAAGAAGGCGAGCACGGTAATAACGATCAATACCGTTGGATAAGCCATGGCGCTTTTTACCTTTTTACGAATCGTCGCACTTTTTTCAAGCTGAAAGGCGAGTCGCTTCAAAATGTCATCAAGAATACCAGCAGATTCACCGGCCTTTACCATGTTGACGTAGATGTCACTAAACGTATCGGGGTGTTTTGCGAGAGAATCTCCGAGCGGTGTTCCGCCTTCAATGTCTTTGACGACAACGGCAAGTACCTTTTTGAGAGCTGCATCTTCAGCATGTTTCTCGAGCGAAGAGAGTGAACGCAAGAGCGGAACGCCTGCGCCAACCATCGCGCTGAGCTGACGAGTAAAGACCACAAGATGATCAGGTTTTACTTTGGTTGCCTGAAAAAGATTCTCGAAATTAATCGATTGTTTGACGACTTTTTTGAGCCTTCGAATACTGACAGGCTTTAATTGCTGCTTTGTGAGGGCAGTAATAACACTGGTTCGGTCGGGGAGTTCAGTCTTCCCTTTGACAACCTTTCCTGCATCGTCGACGGCTATGTAAGCAAAATATGCCATAAACTAATCTCTACTCACACGAAGAACTTCTTCGATTGTTGTTTCGCCCCGAAGCGCTTTAATGAGTCCATCAATTTGCATCGTCATCATACCTTCACTAATTGCTTGGGCTTGAATTTGGTCGCTGGTGGCATGAGCCATGATGAGCTTTTGGACAGCAGGTGAATTATAAAGTACTTCATAAATACCGATTCGGCTTTTGTACCCTTCTTGGACATCATCGACATTAACGCTACGATCGGCACGCCAGAGTGTTTTGATCCCATGCTCATCGGTGCTGAGTGGTGTGTCTCCGCCAAGCCCGGCTTCGGCAGCTTGTTTTTCAAGTTCATGAATAACGCGGAAATCTTGCCCTTCGCGCAGGTTGAATAATCGGGTGACGGCAGCTTTTTCGTCCTCTGTTGGAACGAAGCTCTGACGTGAATTCTTGTCGAGGCGTCGAACGAGTCGCTGACCGACGATTGCGCGCATTGTGCTGGCGATCAAAAATGGCTCTGTTCCCATATCAAGAAGACGGGGGAGTGAGGTAGCGGCATTATTTGTGTGAAGCGTACTGAATACCATGTGTCCGGTGAGGGCAGCTTGAATTGCAAGTGATGCTGTTTCACTGTCACGGACCTCACCAATCATGATGATGTTCGGATCTTGGCGGAGGAGTGCGCGAAGGCCACTAGCGAACGTCATACCAGCTTTGGCATTTGTTTGGGTCTGGTTCACACCTGGAATACGATACTCAACCGGGTCTTCAATCGTTGAAATGTTTACATTCGGGTGGTTAAGCGCGGTCAGGATACTAAAGAGACTGGTCGACTTACCCGAACCGGTTGGGCCGGTCATGAGGACGATTCCGTTTGGCTCTGACATCTCGCGAGTAATATCGGCAAGTGCACGACCCCAATAGCCGAGTTGCTGAAGTGTGACTGCTTGGTTTGACTCGTCAAGAATACGCATCGCGATCTTCTCACCATCAACAACGGGGAGCGAGCTGACACGAAGTGCGTATTGACGACCACCAACTGTAATTTTAAAACGGCCGTCTTGCGGGACGCGCTTTTCGTCGATTTTGAGGTTAGCAAGAATCTTAATACGGCTAATAAGGGCATTAAAGACGTTTCGAGGAAGGCGGTTTACCTCTTTAAGAATACCGTCGATTCGGTAGCGAACCTGGACATATTCTTCACGTGGCTCAATATGAACGTCACTGGCGTGCGAGCGTATGGCGTATTCAAGGAGGAGGTTGACGGTCTGTGCAACTGGCGAGTCTTCAGCAATATCCTTATCGGCAACAGCAGTCGTTGCGACTTCTTCTCGTTGGACATCAATAACTTTGTTAAGTTCTTTATTGACGTCACCACGGTACGCATCGAGGGCATTAAGGATCGTGTCGTGCGTTGCCACGTAAATGCGGGAGTTGGTCCCGATTTCTTTTTGAATAAAGTTAACCGCCTGAACGTCGTCGGGGTCTTCCATGGCAAGGTGATGAATACCTTCTTCATCAATCTTAAAAAGAACGGCGTTGTATTGCCGAGCGACTCGCTCTGGAATACGTTTGAGCGTTTCGACAGGAATGTCGTTTGGATTGAGCTCGATGTAAGGAATATCTGCGTATTCGGAGAAGGTCTGAACGAGCGTCTTCTCGTCAAGAATTTTTTGGTCAAGAACCACTTCTTGCAAGGGGCGCTTCGAACGAGCAGCGTCTTCTTTTAACGCCGCTAACTGCTCAGGTGTTGTAAGGTTTGCCCGCCCAAGCAACGTCTCCATGATTGTATCGGATATGCGCATAATGCTTATGCCCATTGTAGAGGAATGGATTAAAAAGTGCTAGCCCGGAGAGTGGTATAATACGAGTAATGATACAAGAGGTAAAAAGCGAAGCGGAGACGCGCGCATTTGGAGAATTAGTCGGTAGTCGCCTAAAGGGTGGCGAACTTATTGTGTTGGTTGGTGATGTTGGTGCTGGTAAGACCACATTTACCAAAGGCCTCGCGAAGGGTCTTTTAATCGATGAAGACATCCAAAGTCCTAGTTTTACGATTAGCCGAAATTACGAAGCTCGCGACGGTATTGTTTTGGCGCACTATGATTTTTACCGGCTCAATGATGCTGGTATTATGGCAAATGAATTGCACGAATCAATTCACGACCCGGCAATGGTGACTATTATTGAATGGGCAGACATTGTTGAGGGTGTTCTCCCAGAAGACCGTATGACGATTGTTTTTGAGCCAAAGAGCGAGAACGAACGAACACTGACTGTAACTGGAGTAAAGGATTTATTATGATTTTACTAATTCATACCGCAACACCAACGTGCTTTTTGACATTTATTGATGGTGGTGACCGTGTTGAGGTTGAGTGGGAAGCTGGCCGTGAACTGGCAAACGACTTACTTGGCCGACTTGATGGGAGTCTAAAGGATAATGGGTGGACATGGGATGATTTAAGCGGAATCGTCGCATTTCAAGGCCCAGGTAGTTTTACAGGGTTGCGAATTGGTTTGACGGTTGTTAATACAATTGCGCGTGCTCAAAATATTCCGATTGTTGGTGCGGTCGACGAAGATTGGCAAGCAACTGGGCTTGCTCGTTTGCAGCAGGGTGAAAACGACCAGATCGTTCTTCCTGAATATGGTGGCGAAGCCCACATCACAACTCCACGTAAATAACCTTGCGCCTATCAAGCGTTCAGCGCTACAATAAAAGAGTCCGTCTTAGGACGTGATTTTTGATACAATTTTTTGAAATATTCAGTATGGTGTGTGATTACATTTTTTTGCCAAGACGAACACTTGGCAGCATCATTCTGAGGGAGGATACAATATGGTAGAAGGAATAATTGCCGCGGTAATCGGACTTCTTGCTGGTGTTGGCGGAACTGTTGCCTATGATCAACAGCGCAAGGCGCGCCGAAAGCAAAAAAGCGATACGACAATTGCTGCTGCTAAAACAAAAGCGAGCGACATCGTGCTTCGTGCAAAAGACGAAGCAATGCAACTCGTGAACGATGGCAAAAAAGCTGAAGACGAACGTCGAAAAGCCTGGGATAAAACTGAAACTCGCCTCGCGGAACGTGAATCAAACCTTGACCGAAAACTTGATGAACTTGATAAACGAACCGAGAATCTTCGTTCACAAGAAGATGAAGTTGAAGAGTTGAAATCTGATATCCGCGATATCCGCACTCGTCAGCAAGAGAAGCTTGAAAAGATTGCTGGCTTGAAAAAAGCCGATGCTGCCGAAAAACTTCTTGAAATGACAGAGCGTGATATCAAAGATGATCTCGTTGGGTTGGTTGGAAAGCTTCAAAACGAAGCGCAAGAAAATGCCGAAGAAAAGGCACAGATTATTCTCGTGTCTGCAATGGAACGAATGAGCAGTGAAGTGACTGCCGAACGAACCGTGACTGCGATTCGCTTAACGGATGATGAAATGAAGGGTCGAATCATTGGTAAAGAAGGCCGCAATATTCAGGCGTTACAACGAGCGACTGGTGTTGATATTCTTGTCGATGACACGCCTGGCATGATTATTCTTTCAAGCTTCGACCCGATGCGCCGACAGGTCGCTCGCTTGAGTCTTGAACTTCTTATGAAAGATGGTCGTATCCACCCGGGTCGCATTGAAGAAGTGGTCGCGAAGGCTGAAAAAGAAATCGACAAAGAGGTGACTCGTGCCGGTGAAGATGCTGCACGTGAAGTTGGTGTTGTCGGTATTCCAAAAGAAATGATTCGCCTGCTTGGTGAACTTCGTTTTCGTACGAGCTACGGGCAGAATGTTTTGATGCACAGTACCGAAATGGCGCATATGGCTGGGCTTATCGCTGCCGAAATTGGTGCCGACGTGCGTGTCGCAAAGATCGCAACATTGCTTCACGATGTGGGCAAGGCGGTGACACACAAGGTTGAAGGGAAGCATCACCATATTGGTGCTGACTTGGCGCGCAAATATGGCATGAGTGAAGATATCGCACACGCAATTGAAGCACACCATGATGATATTGAAGCCACGACTCCTGAAGCACTTGTTGTTCGTGTGTGTGACGCACTTTCTGCGGCTCGTCCTGGTGCTCGCAATATTAGTGCCGAGAACTTTGCCGAGCGAATGCGTGAACTTGAAAACATTGCAAACGGATTCCCTGGAATTCAGAAGTCATACGCGATTAGCGCCGGCCGTGAAGTTCGTGTGATTGTCAGCCCTGAGAATATTGATGACTTGAGTGCGATTAAGCTTGCTCGCGATATTGCGAATAAGATCGAAAGCACAATGCAGTATCCTGGAACGATCAAGATCAACGTGATTCGCGAAACTCGCGCAATCGAATACGCGAAGTAGGTCATGACAGAGATCCGAAACTACGACACTGCAGAAGATGTTGCACGGGCGGCGGCCGAGAATGCAGTTGAACTCCTCCAGCTCGCGATTGAATCGAAAGGTTCAGCGAGTTGGGTGTTAGCGGGTGGGACATCGCCAATGCTCGCGTACAAAAAGCTTGTAAAAGATTTTTCTGATGCGCTCGATTGGAGTAAGGTGACGGTTTTTATTGGTGATGAACGGATGGTACCACTTGAAAATAAAGATTCGAATTCAGGAGCTATTGCCAAGATCTTTGATAAAAGCCCAGAGCTCTCAAAGATAAAGAGAGTTATCCCGGATACTTCAAATGATGTTGCCAGGACTGCCACTCAATATGAAATCGCGATAAAGAATGAAGGCATTACTGAGTTTGATCTTGTATGGGTCGGTGTCGGCGAGGACGGTCATACACTTTCTCTTTTCCCTGCCAATGGAGCGTTCATAGACCCAACTGCAAGCTGGGTTATTCCAGTGTATGATTCACCAAAACCGCCGACAGAGCGTATTAGCTTCTCTTTAACAGCCCTCGAGCATGTTGTCGAACTAGTGATATTTGCCGTCGGTTCGTCAAAGCGAGATGCGCTAAAGACCGCACGACTCAAGCGTACATTGCCAGTTGCTGTTGCGGCTGATGTGGTTGAAAGTAATGGTGGTGAAGTTCGCTGGCTCTACGACGACGCAGCTTGGGAGAATTAACGCAAAGCAAATATTAAGAATCCACTCCGCTTATTCTTTATAATCAGCTATAATGCTAATTAATCTAATAGGAGATTTTCATGAGCGCAGATAAAACAGAACGTAAATCAGGTCTTGCGATTGCAGGATTTATCATCGCCGTATTGGCTATTCTAGGGTCGGCTATACCGATTTTTAACAATGTCTCATTCTTCTTTGCAGTTGTTGCATTGATCTTTGGTATCGTTGGTCTTGTCGCAATTAAGAAGGGTAAAAGAGTTGGTCAAGGCTTGGCTATTGCTACAATCATTCTTTCTGTCATTACATTCGTTGTCGTTATTGCGACTCAATCATTTTACGGAAAAGTTGCGGAAGAAGTCGGCAACTCTGTATCTGAGACCGTGAACGATTTTGATGGAACTAACACCGAAAAGTTGCTTGCGACAAGTGTTGACGTGACGATAGGGACGTTTGTGTTTAGCGCAGGAGCTCAGGCTGAATACACGTATGATGACACAACTGAATTGCCAGTTACTATCAAAAACAAGTCAGCAGAAAAGGCTAATTTTAGCGTAAAGATCGAAGCAGTTGATGCAAGTGGTACTCGCATTGCTGATGACACAATTTACGTATCTGACCTTAACGCTGGTCAAAGTGTTTCAGAAAAGGCATTTAAGTTTGTTGCTTCAGACAAGCACGAAGCATTAAAGACTGCTACATTTAAGATTCTTGAAGTCACTAAGTAGTAGATAATTAGTTCAAATAAAAAAGACTACGGCGAGGTAGTCTTTTTTATTTGGTCGGGGTGAAAGGACTCAAACCTTCGACCTCTCGGTCCCAAACCGAGCGCGCTATCAACTGCGCCACACCCCGATAGGTGTTTCAGTAGGCAATTATAGTATATTCAGTGCCGAAATGCCAGAGGTATTACATCTTTAATCCTGTATAATTGGAATCATATGAAGATTACAACAAAGATCGCGCAATTATGGTGGGTATGGCTCTTGCTCGCAGGTGCCGCAACGTATGTATTGGCAATGTGGGTATCAATTGGTCAATCGGTTTGGTTTGACGAGGGTTATTCAATTATACTGGCTCAACAACCAGTTGGTGATCTCCTGGCATTGACCGCAGTCGATGCGCATCCACCGTTCTATTATCTTTTACTGAAGGGTTGGGCGGGCATTTTTGGATGGAGTGAGTTCGCACTGCGCAGTCTCAGCGCAGTCGCCGCCGGGCTGGGCGTAATTGGTGTCGGCCTCATTCTTCGAAAACTATTCAGCACCCGAGTTGCGCTTGCTGTTCTTCCGTTTCTTGTTTTCGCACCATTCGTACTGCGCTATGGGTATGAAATAAGAATGTATGCAGTCGTCGCGCTGATCGCGATCGCCGCAACACTCGTACTTTTCTATGCGGTGAAACAAAATCGCCTCTGGCAGTGGATCGTCTATGCCGCACTTGTTGCGCTCGGGATGTATACGCTCTATATGGTTGTTGTGGTCTGGGTCGCACACGTCGTGTGGCTTGTGGTTCGGTCACACAAAGCAAAGCAGCCCATGCTTCAATGGCGTTGGCCGCTTGCATATATTGGTGCTGTTATATTGTATCTTCCGTATATCTCAACGTTCTTCTACCAAATGACAAACTCAGCACTGCCTGGTATCGGTGGACCGGTGACTATGACGACACTCGTAAATATGTTGACTATGTATGGTCTTTATACACCAGAGTGGCAGATGGGTGCATATCTTTCACTATTGTTACTCGCACTTCTGGTTGGGGTTGTCTATCTTTTCGTCTCAATGCGCCGCAGACTTCCAAGGCAATATAAAACAGGTCTTCTTTTTCTTATCACGATAGTCGGTGTCGCGATGGCTGTCTTTGTCGCTACCTCATTGCCACCTCGTGATCCAATTTTCATTCTTCGCTACACGGCTCATATTGCACTATTCTGTTATGGCCTCATCGGGGTGATCGTTGTACTTGCGTGGAAATATGGCAATAAGAGGGTTGCAACGATCATCGCTGTCGGACTACTGTTTGTGGCAGTGCTCGGCGTATTGCAGCTACAAAAAACAGGTAACCTTGTCTTTGAACGACTTCAGCACCCACAGACTGCTCAGATTCGCGAGAATATTACCTGTGACGACAGCACGACAATTGTTGCTGATGACCCGTATACCTACATTGACTCAGTGTTCTATTTTAAGGATTGCGACTTGAAATTTTATTCTGCAACTCCAATTGAGAAAAAGGGTGGTTATGCGCCACTTCATGGCAGCACTCAGCGAATCGATTCTGATACCCAGATTACAACACCAAAACTAATCCATCTCTACTGGAATAACGGTAACGAGACATTTATCCCACCCGCAAACTTTACCTTAAAAGAGACACGAGCTTACGACAAGCAAGTTGTCAGCGAATACGTCCTTACCGAGGAATAATCTTCATCAAAACTTTGTAGCGAACACAAAGCCATATAATTGCCAGAACGACTACTGTTCCAATTGCGTTTACAAATAGATTACTGCTTGATGCCGGCATGACTAAATGCGCAAAGAAGATGATGAAGGCATGAATAACATAAACGTAGAGCGAGTTGTTTCCAAATGGAAGTAAAATCCATCCCATCCATTTCACAATAAATGGCTGGAACTTTGTAAACACCCAGAATCCAAACCAGAACCAAATCATGAATAGGATAAGGCGAGGGATCGGGAGTGATTCTTTGAGGAAGAGTGGCTGCAGGTGAGTCATGATCATGCGAGCACCGTCACCCATCGTACCAGATAGACTGTCGCTTACAGCAAGTGCCATGCTGATGAGAATTGTTGTAACGGCGACGGAAGCAACGACTGCAATAATACCTTTTCGCCATTTGAGCGTAATTTTATTCCAGAATGCAGTAATATCTTTCCAGTGGAATCCAATCGTGAACCCGCCGAAGAAGATGAGCTGCCAGGCAATCGGCATCAAAAGCTCGTTCGATAATTCTGATGTGCCGGGTGCGGGGAAGAGAAGCCAAACAACACCACAAATCGCAAGAAGGACGTACCAAAGCTTTTTACGAAGAAGCAAAAGTGCAATCGGACTCAGGATAATAAAGATACTGTACAGGCGAAGGTAATCTGCCCAGCCGTAAATGTAGTTAAAGGTTAATGCGCCGAAGATAACATCAATAAAGGGTTGGTCCATTGG
>Ga0247806_10000030_pt1 | contig 89803 bp, 63 predicted proteins | sample UWRJL059202B1_FD_179935 | JGI IMG/M metagenome (GOLD analysis project Ga0247806, IMG submission 179935) | Plant litter microbial communities from Arlington Agricultural Research Station in Wisconsin, United States - UWRJ-L059-202B-1 | ecosystem: Environmental > Terrestrial > Plant litter >... | reverse complement strand
ATAACCCGAGTTTATTAATGCCAGCAGAAGACCAGAAAGCATTTGTAAGAGATGCTTTAGGGCCAGCCTTTTCCAAAAACTCTATCCAAACCAAGATCATTATCTATGATCACAACGCCGACCGTCCGGACTACCCTATCTCTATTTTAAACGATAAGGAAGCAGCAAAGTACATCGATGGGTCGGCGTTTCACCTGTATGGGGGTAAGATAGAGGCTTTAACATCTGTGCATGATGCGCATCCTGACAAGAACCTGTATTTTACAGAAGAATGGGTGGGCGCTCCCGGCAATTTTGCCAAAGAGCTCAACTGGCACATTACCAACCTTATAATAGGCGCACCGCGCAACTGGTGTAAAAATGTACTGGAATGGAACCTTGCTGCCGATGAAAACCAGGACCCGCACACAGATCGTGGCGGTTGCGACCGCTGCCTTGGCGCAATAACCATAACCGGCGATACTGTAACACGCGAGCCTGCTTATTATATTATTGCACATGCCTCTAAATTTGTAAAACCAGGATCTGTAAGAATAGCATCAGAAAATGCAGATGGCGTGCTTAACGTAGCTTATAAAACCCCCGATGGTAAGATTGCGGCTATAATCCAGAATACATCTAAAGAAGATAAAACTATAGATGTAACTGCAGGAAGTAAGAAAACAACCTTAACACTAAAACCGGGTGCAGTGGGCACTCTTATATTATAATTATGGCATTAAACATTAAATTATTTGTACTTAGCGCATTTGCCATTGCAGGCTTTACGGGCAATGCACAGCAAAACCAAGCAGAAATAGACAAAAAGGTAGACGCTTTAATAAGCAAAATGAGCATTGAAGAAAAAGTGGGGCAAATGGCCCAGATAACCCTTGATGTTATAGGCAAGGGCGGCAACCGTTATTCGGCAGACCAGCCCATAAGCCTTGATGCTGCAAAAATGCAGGATGCATTTGCTAAGTATCATATTGGGTCGGTACTAAACGCGGCAGGTAACAAAGCCCTTACTCCGCAAAAATGGTTTGAGGTAATTAGCGAGATACAAAAAACATCGCTTAAAACAGACCGTAACAAAATACCGGTAATTTATGGTGTAGACGAGATACATGGCGCCACCTACACTGTGGGCGCAACCATGTTTCCCCAGCAAATAGCGCAGGCGGCAGCCCGCAACCCTAAAATGACCGAACAGGGCGCTTCTATAACTGCTTATGAAACGCGTGCGAGTAACATTCCGTGGAACTTTTCTCCGGTGCTTGATTTAGGTGGCGACCCAAGGTTTTCGCGTATGTGGGAATCTTTTGGCGAAGACCCTTATCTATGTTCTGTATTAGGCGTTGCCATGATAAACGGCTACGAAGGTATAGACAATAACCTGGCTAACCCACAAAAAGTTGCAAGCAGCCTTAAGCACTTTTTAGGTTACCACGCAACAGTATCGGGTAAGGACAGAACACCGGCATACATAAGCGAAGAAGCATTGCGCGAATACCACCTGCCATCGTTTAAGGCAGCAGTAGATGCCGGCGCACATACTATAATGATTAATTCGGGCATTATCAACGGGGTTCCGGTCCATGCTAATTATAATATCCTTACCAAACTTTTAAAAGAAGAATTAGGCTTTAAGGGCCTTGTAGTAACCGACTGGGCAGATATTGAAAACCTGAACAGGCGCGACCGCATTGCCGCTACGCCTAAGGAAGCCATTAAACTGGCCATTAACGCGGGCATAGACATGTCTATGATCCCGTACCAATACGAAGTGTTTTGCGATAATTTAGTGCAACTTGTTAAAGAAGGCGGCGTAAAACAGGAAAGAATAGATGATGCCGTTCGCAGGATACTTAAAGTAAAGTATGCACTGAACCTTTTTGACAAGCCAAATACCAACCCTAAAGATTACCCTAAATTTGGTAGTAAAGAGCATGAAAAAGCAGCTTATGATATGGCCGCCGAAGCGATTACGTTACTTAAAAATGAGGGCAATGTGCTTCCGTTAAAAAAGAACATAAAAGTATTGGTTACCGGCCCTAATGCTAACAGTATGCGTACCCTTAACGGAGCATGGACCTACAGCTGGCAGGGTGATAAAACCGACGAATTTGCGCAAAAATATAACACAATAGTAGAGGCCGTTCAAAACGAAATAGGCAAAGCCAATGTAACCTATGTGCCGGGGGTGAGCTATAAAAATGATGGGCATTACTATGATGAATATGCCGACAAGATGGATGAGGCTGTGGCTGCTGCAAGCAATGCCGACGTAATTATTCTTTGCCTTGGCGAAAATAGCTATACCGAGAAACCTGGCGACATGAACGACCTGTACCTTAGCGACCTGCAAACGGAACTGGCTAAAAAACTTACTGCTACGGGTAAAACCGTAATTTTAGTATTGAACGAAGGCCGCCCAAGGCTGATAAGCAAGTTTGAGCAGGATGTAAAAGGCATTGTACAGTCGTACCTGCCGGGTAACTTTGGTGGCGATGCTATTGCAGATGTGCTGTTTGGCGATGTTAACCCATCCGGTAAACTGCCCTATACGTACCCAAGGTACCCTAATGCAACGATATCTTACATACACAAACCAAGCGAAGAGCAGAAAAAAGCCGAAGGCGTATACAATTACGAAGCTGATTATAACCCTCAATTCCAGTTCGGATTTGGGTTAAGTTATACAACGTTTGACTATAAAGACCTTAAAGTAAGTAAACCGTCTATTAAAAAAGGCGAGAAAATAGGCGTTACCGTTACTGTTACCAATACTGGCAAACTGGCAGGTAAAGAGGTAGTGCATTTATTTACAAGCGATGTTTATGCAAGCAGCGTTACACCCGATGTTAAACGACTGCGACGCTTTGAGAAAATTGAACTGAAACCGAGCGAAAGCAAAACGGTAAGCTTTGAGCTGGAGCCTAAAGACCTTAGCTACGTGGGCCGCGACGGGAAAGACATCCTGGAGGCAGGCGATTTTGAAGTAATGATAGATAAACTAAAATCTACATTCGCAGTATCTGAATAATTATTGTAATCATATAATTAGAGTTTTAGGTTAGTACTTAGAAGGGCCGGAGTTGTTACCGGCCCTTTGCTTTTTATGCTTTTTTCCGGACACGAGTTTATTTTGCCACGAATTGCACAAATTGTCACAAATTCTAAAAAGCAACGGTTGAACATTATAGTAAAATAAAAATTAATACGTTAAATATATTACTTCATGTAAAAAGTTATAGACTTTGAATTTTTGTTTCTTTTGTTTCAGGACAAAAGAAAAAGGATAAATTTGTTATTCTAATCTCTTGCAATGAAAATCTCCGTTATACAAACTTCCCTTACGTGGGAAAACCCCGAAGCTAACCGCGCCAACTTTACCCAAAAGATAAACAGCATTGCCGGTGGTACCGACCTCATTATCCTGCCGGAAATGTTTGCTACAGGATTTACCATGAACCCATCGGCTGTGGCTGAAACTGCAAACGGAGCAAGTGTACAATGGATGAAAGAAACTGCAACAGCAAACAACTGCGCAATTACCGGAAGTTTAGTTATAGAAGAAGATGACAACTACTACAACCGCCTGTTTTTTGTTTTGCCCGATGGCGATGTTAAAACCTATAATAAACGTCACCTTTTTAGCTTTGCCGGAGAAGATAAATTTTATACCGCCGGAACTGAAAAACTAATTGTAGATTATAAAGGATGGAAGATATGTCTGCTTGTATGTTACGACCTTCGCTTTCCTGTTTTTGCACGTAACATAGAAGAATATGACCTTCTTATTTATGTTGCCAACTGGCCGCAAATACGCACCCTTGCGTGGGATTCGCTCTTGAGGGCAAGAGCCATAGAAAACTTAAGTTATACTATTGGCGTTAACCGCATAGGCGAAGATGGCAACGGGCATGCTTACAGCGGCCACAGCCAGGTTATAGATGCTTTAGGAACATACATTACCGAACCCTTTGAAAACGAAGGCGTTGTTACAGTAGAACTTAATAGGGATGCCCTGCTTGAAACACGTAAAAAGTTTGCTTTTTTAAATGACAGGGATAGTTTTACAATACTATAATTTATCTAAAAAATATAGTTTACTACAAGCTGTCTAAAAACAAAAAGGCTTTATGAATAATTTTCATAAAGCCTTGTGTTCTTATGATTTGAGTGGATGCTTTAGAATATTATTGTCCGCCACCATTAAGTTCCTGTTCTACATCCCAGTCTTGACGTACATCTATCAATACATCTGTTGACCCTTTAGGTCCCTGATAGTAAATTACTTCTTCGGGTTGTATTTTTTTCATATAGTCGCCCGTATCCCATTCGCCGTTCCTATTATCGTCATAAATTATACGCAATAAATACTTATTAGGCAATATAGCATCAAAGTTGATGTTGGTTTCACCCTCGCTATAGGCACTTGCATACACTTTACCTTTCTCATCGGTAATCTCTACAATGACCGGAAAACGTTTAACCTTTTGAAGCTTTACATCCAGGTTAGCATAATTAGCATAAGTACGGGTATTGAGTTTGTAATTAAGAGTATCATTCTCTTTACCATAAAAATCGGTAAGTGCGCCCGGCATAAGGGTCATTGTGTATTTCTCGCTTTCCTCTTTAGGAAAATCAAAAACAAGTTGCTGTTTCATATCGTCATACACCTGTGTAAAAGCCACTGCGACAGAATCTTTATTTACCAGCGTTATTTTAGAAGCATCTATAGTAACAATAGGCGTGCTTGCCGTTAGTGTAAAGTTCTCCCTAAAATGTAATCCCCCTTTTTGCACAGCATCTACCTGAAGGGTATCTTTAGATTTCATTTCTTTAAATTTAACCACAAAGTCTTTAACCACATCATTTTTGGTAACCTGTACCTGTAACGAATCTGCTTTTAGCTCTCTGGGCAACCATATTTGCAGCGAATCTTTATCGGCAACCTTTGTTAGCATCGATTTTATTTCCTCTGTACCGGTACCGTTCTTAACAGTAGCCTTTATGCCTCTATAGTCGCCCTCATACCCCACATACAACCTGTTAGATGTTGTTTGTGTAGGCTTAATCGCTTTATAAGTTCCCTTTTCTTTAAACAGTTTAAGCAGGTATGTTGTATCGTTAGGAACAGTAATGGTATTATTAAAAAATGCCAGCTTGTCTGATTGCGGATTGTACACGTAGTTACCGCTTACATCTTTCATGGCAAACAAATGGTACTTGCCAGCCTTAAGGTTCTCTAACGAGAAATTAACCATACTATCGAGGGTATTAGTTACATACCGTGGCTTCTCTTTATATATGGTACTGTCGTTAAAAGTTTCGTTAGCCTCATACAACATTACTGTAACAAAGTTATCGGTCTTAATGCTGTATGCATCTTTAATGCCACCTTTTTGCGCAAGCGAATCGATGTAACTTCCGGTAGAAAACACGAATTTAAACTGCGAGTACGGGTTGCCCTCATTATTATCGGTAATACTTTGCCCAAAGTTAAAACTATAGGTAGTATTGGGTTGCAAGGTATCGCGAATGCTAATATTAATAAACTTACTGGCACTACCGGCAGGCACTATATTAGGCTGTGATTTTAACGGTGGAGATATTATGAGCTGCTTGTTAACATCTTTAATTTTAATGTATTCGCTAAAATTAATACGTATCTCTTTACCGCTAAAATTAGTGCTCAAGTTTTTAGGCGAACTACTAACAATAGTGGGCGGTATGGTATCTTTAAGACCGCCGGTAATACTGCCCTTTTGTGCACAGCTTACAGCAGCCAGCGATGTAAGCACAATAAAAATGAGTACTTTAAGCTTTGGCATATAATTTTTTTTCACCGTACAAAATAACAATTATATTTAGTGGTATTAAAATGTTTTTTCAATAATTAAGAATGCGCATATGCAATAGTTACAATGCTAACTTTAGCACCGGGTATTTGCAGGAGTAACTTACCGCAGGCTTCCAGGGTAGCACCGGTAGTTATAACGTCGTCTACCAGTAAAAAGTGTTTGCCCGCATCGGCATCACTATATTTTACATCAAATGCTGTGTTTATAATACCCGCCCGCAATTCACGGTTTTTTTGGGTTTGCGTTTTGGTATAGCTGGTACGCAGTAAAATAGCCTCGTTATAATGTACACCCATACCTTTAGCTACTGCCTTGCCAAACTCAGTAACCTGGTTATAGCCACGTTCGCGCAGTTTTTTAGGATGCAGCGGCACCGGTATAACATCGGTCACGGTTTGTAATGCGGCAACATCTTTAAGGCTTGGCGCATACCACTCGCCCATTAATTTACCCACCTGCTGCTGCTTACGGTATTTAAGGTTATGGATTAACTCCTGAACAACTCCTTCTTTATGAAAATACACCAACGCCGATGCATGCTCTAAATGCAGCCTGCCGTAAAACTTTTTAGCCGTTTCGTTATGCACGTCTACATGGTGCTGTGTAAAAGGCATGCAGTGCCTGCAGGTGGTACACACTATGGTTTCGCCCTCCAGCAACAGGCCATCGCAGCCGGGGCAGGTAACGGGGAACAGCAGGTTTGCAAGGCTTTTAAGCATGGGTGGGTTTTGGGGCTAATATAAAATATTTGAGTGTAAAATTTAACACTTTATCGAACAAAAAATTTAACCACAAGGCATACAAAGATCTCACTAAGTACACGATACTAACCACCTGAAGGTGGAAGGACACAAGGCTGCATCATATACTCTTAAGCAAAGCTTGTCTTCTTTAAAGCATACTTGTTGCTGCTTTTGTGAGTAATCCAAATTAATTATGCCTTGTGATACTTGTGAAATCTTTGTATGCCTTGTGGTAAAAATTAATTAAAAGCCGATTTTCTTAACAAATTATGCCACACAATAATCCCTTTTTATATTTTTGCAGCATGGCAAAACAAGAAGATCAATTTAAGAACGTTATTTCGCATGCAAAAGAGTACGGATACATATTTCCGTCGAGCGAAATTTATGATGGTTTAAGTGCAGTATATGATTACGGGCAAAATGGTGCCGAGTTAAAAAAGAACATCCGCGAGTACTGGTGGAAAAGTATGGTGCAAATGCACGAAAACATTGTGGGTATAGATGCTGCAATTTTTATGCACCCAACCACCTGGAAAGCCAGCGGACACGTAGATGCGTTTAACGACCCGTTGATAGACAATAAAGACAGTAAAAAACGCTTTAGGGCCGACGTTCTTATAGAAGACCACGCCGAAAAGATTTACCAGAAAGCGCAAAGAGAAATAGAGAAAGCACGTGCTAAATATGGCGATGCTTTTAACGAAGAAGAGTTTAAAGCCACTAACGGCCGCGTTAAAGAATACCTTGCTAAAAACAGGGAGATACTGGAACGTATGGCACGCGGGCTGGAAACCGAAAACCTTGCCGATGTAAAAGCCCTTATTGAGGAGCTTGAAATTGCCGACCCTGATACCGGTTCTAAAAACTGGACAGAGGTGCGCCAGTTTAACCTTATGTTTGGCACTAAGCTGGGTGCCGAGGCTACAAACGCTATGGACTTATACCTGCGCCCGGAAACGGCTCAGGGTATTTTTGTTAACTTTCTTAATGTGCAAAAAACCGGCAGGATGAAAATTCCGTTTGGTATTGCGCAGACAGGTAAGGCATTCCGTAACGAAATTGTTGCACGCCAGTTCATTTTCCGTATGCGTGAGTTTGAACAGATGGAGATGCAATTTTTTGTAAAGCCGGGCGAAGAAATGAAATGGTATGAATACTGGAAAGAAACAAGGCTTAAGTGGCACCTGTCTCTTGGGCTTGGTAAAGAAAATTACCGTTTTCATGACCATGATAAATTAGCGCATTATGCTAATGCCGCTGCCGATATTCAGTTCAATTTCCCGTTTGGGTTTAAAGAGCTTGAAGGTATTCACTCGCGTACTGATTTCGACCTTAAGGCTCATGAAGAGCACAGCAGTAAAAAACTTCAGTATTTTGATACCGAAGAGAATAAGAACTATACCCCGTATGTTGTAGAAACATCTGTAGGGTTAGACAGGATGTTCCTTTCGGTTTTTGCAACGTCGCTTAAGGAAGAAACGCTTGAAGATGGTTCTGTGCGTACCGTTCTTAGCCTGCCAAGTGTATTAGCACCTACTAAAGCTGCTGTATTGCCACTGGTTAAAAAAGACGGACTGCCCGATGTGGCACACCAAATTATAGAAGACCTTAAATGGGACTTTAACGTAACCTATGACGAGAAGGATGCCGTAGGCCGCCGTTACCGCCGCCAGGATGCACTGGGTACACCTTTTTGTATTACGGTAGACCACCAAACGCTGGAAGACCAAACGGTAACCATTCGCCATCGCGATAGTATGAAACAGGACAGGGTTGCAATATCCGAACTGCGTGGTATTATTAACGAAGAGGTTTCTGTAAGGAACTGGTTGATGAAGATGTAATATTTTTATTTATAAATAATACGCCTCCTGAATGTTTTGGGAGGCGTATTTTTGTTTGAATAAATCACTTCAGTAGATTTAATTTCAATAGATTTATAAGTAATATAATTATCAATCAATGGATGCAAAAAAAATGTACAGCGAAATGTATTCTACATCTGAATATGAGATTATTCGAGAAATGACATCTTTTAAAGAATCTATCCTTTTATTGAATTTGAATTATACAGAACTTAAAATACATTTCGAAAATTTTAGAAAAACGACTTTGAAAATTTTCTCAGAAGAACATCCAGAAAGAAACATCAACATTGAAACTAAAAGACTTATTCACAATTATTTAAGTTCTACGGTATCGTTGATTGACCACACAAGAGTTTATGTAAAAAAATTGCATACCACGATTGATTTCGATGAATATCAATTGAAGATAAATAAAACTTTTATTCAAAATTCAATATGCGTATTTGTTAAAGACTTTAGGCAATACGTCCAACACGTTAAACTTCCTGATATTTCATATAGAAAAAATGTAGCAATTATTAAACCCCACGCCTCAATGGCTATATCAAAAGAGGAACTTTTAAAATTTTCCGGTTGGACAAAAATGTCTAAGGAATATATTTACAGCCATAGTGGGAGTATCGATTTAAGGATGATTTTAAAAGATTATCAACTAATTGTTGATGAATTTTATGTCTGGTTAATTAGTTGGCAGGAAAATATTTTCAAGGAGCAAATTAAAAAAATTCAACACTTAAAACTGTCTATTATTGACGTTGAACTAAAAGCTATTATACAAAAAATCATTAATCAAGAATACAAAAATCATACCGACCTAGAGAGGGATTTGTATGACATTATACCGGAAAAAACACAACTGCTCAATAAGTTAGATAATAGGGAAAAAATAAGTGAAATATTTTATTTGTTTAATCCTGATAACCTTACAAAATTTAGAATTATAACAAACCTCGAAGCCCTATTCAATCAAAGTTAATTCTTTTAGAAAGATTACCATAGTCGTTACACTCCGCTCGCAAAACATACTGTTACAGTACATTTACTCATGGTTTTTTTCATGGCTGTAATTGCGAGGCGCCAAACAGTCTTATCTACAAATAAAAGAAGAAAGACATTTATCCCTGCGCTCGAAATAGAACAGCACGGTTTCTCCGGTTGAGACGCAATGCTTGCGTCTCCCATAAAATTGTCCATCAACACGCGAGACGCATTCAATACATTTCTCCCGTAAAAGCAATGTATCAAATTGTTATCTTAGCCACAATCAATTGAGTAAATCGCTTAAACCATATACCAACTAATATGATATTGACCTTCAATCGCACACTCCTTACGTTTGCTTATTTAGCAGCTTTCGCTTTTTTAGTTTCGTGTAATAATAGTGGAACTACTAATTCTGATAGCACAACACCAAAACCCGGAAACACTGGTGTAAAGGCAGACAGGCAATTAATTATTAAAGAACTGGGAAAGCTTAAAGCAATCCTTGCCTCTAACGATGAAAATAAAATAGCAGGTGTTTTTAATTTTCCGCTTTCAGATTCGATACAAATTTATACAGACAGCGAAGCATTTCAAAAAGAGCGACAACTTAATGGAGATAAGGTTAGCAGGAAACTATTCCTAAAATATTTTCAGGAAATATCTAACGATATTCAGGTTGAACAGGTAAACGAACTATTTAAAAATATAAATACTACCGGGCTGCTGCAAAAAGATACTTTAGAATACAAAAACCTGATAAGTACAGAGCCATGTTACAGTTTTTACGGAATAGAAATTAAAAACGACCGCGTTACATTATCCGTTGGATCGGGTTCTAATGATGATTACAAAAGTGAAGTAGCCGAAGACGAGATTCCCGAAAATTCATCTGAATTTTGCGATAACGTTATATGGTGGATTTTTAAATTTGAGAATGGTAAGCTTCAGCTTGTAAATATAAACGGCGCAGGATAACAACAACTAAGATCATGAACATACACATAATAGGCGGTGGCAACCTGGGCAGCGCCATAGCCATAGGCCTGGCACAATTTACCTCAAGCAACAGTATAACTGTAACGAGGCGCAACGTACAACTTATAGAAAATTTAAAGCCATACGGCATAGCAACATCTGCCGATAACACTGCGGGTATAAGTGAGGCTGATATTGTTATCCTTGCCATAAAACCATGGCAGGTAGATGCTGTGCTGGAAGAAATACTCCCGCTTGTAAAAGGCAAAATAATAGCATCGGGAGCGAGCGGGGTAACGGTAGACCACCTTAACCAGAAAGTAGCGGGCAGCAATATGGTAGTGCGTATTATGCCTAATATCGCAGTGCAGTACGGGGCTTCGGCTACGTGTATATCTGCAGCGGCAGATGATGTTAAGAATACGCAAACAATAGTAGAGCTTTTTGATAAAGTGGGCACCGCTGTTATTATTGATGAAAAATTGATGGATGCCGCCACCGTATTGGGTGCCTGCGGTACCGCCTTTGCATTGCGTTACATACGCGCGAGTATGCAGGCAGGTATAGAGATAGGTTTTGATGCTAAAACCGCACTTGCCATTGCTGCACAAACGGCTCTTGGAGCCACGCAAATGCTGTTGCAGGAAGGCGCCCACCCAGAACAACTTATAGATAAAGTAACCACTCCGCAGGGTTGTACTATTGCAGGCCTTAACGAGATGGAGCATGAAGGCTTTAGCTCGTCGCTTATAAAAGGGATCAAGACTTCGCTACATAAAGTTAAAGGGTAAAATTATTTCTGATCTATAAACTTTCTTTTAAAGAGCGATAATAGCGAGAGGCACAGAAAAAAATCTAAGGCATAGAATGGCAATTCCAGATATTCATAATATGCAAGAATTTTGTCAGATGCTATTGGGGCCAGTAACAGGGTTAGCAGCAACACTTCGAGCAACAAAGTTATTTTACGGTGTATATTTACTTTTAAAACAAGGTTTGCAAATAGTAATGCCGCTATCCAGATTGGGGAATGAAGCATAAAACCATAAAGGTAAGCATTAGAAAAGAAGCCCATAGGCCGATGGTAAACCAACCCAAAAATGTAAAATAAGGTATATCCGGTAACTGCCGCGATAAAAACGAACGGTACATAGCGCAGGAAAATTTTATCTTCAGGTTTCATAGTTATGCAATTTAATGATAATTAAGTTATTATAGATAATCAGGTTCACGTTTGCTTTGTTTTACAGAAAATTCCCATTGCTTTACAGCCTTAAAAAAGGATTTTTGTAGCCTTATACATCTAATAGAAGGTTTATATTATTCATTATTTAAATAATTATTGCACTTTGATAGCAATTTAGAGGGGTTATTATTTAAAATTTAAATAATTTTATTATTATATTTGCGACTGAATGATACACAACTGAGAAAATATGTAGTTTAACGACTATATGTGCTTTTCATCTAAAACATTTTGTAGCAATGTGACTTCGGTCTATTTTTGCATCAAAATAGCATTAGTAAAATTAAATTTTACGGTATTTTTGGGGGCCGAAAAAGGGAAAACTACACGTTTTCCCTTTTTTATTTTACAATTTCAGTATTCTTACTAAAGACATTACAAATTAGAGACAAGTAGCTTAAAAAATTTTCAATCAATTATCACGGGCATACTTTTTGATTTATATGAAATATCTTATATTTGATCTAAATTGACAATATTATGCGTTTAAAATCCAACAATCCTTTTTTAGGAAGTAAATCTTTTACCGATAAAAACACCACGCTGTATAATACTGATGGGCGTCCTGTAGAAATTATAGATTACAACAATACCATGACCATTAATGGCGCCATTACTAAAACTTTTATGCTTTTTGTATTGCTGCTTGCCGGTGCAAGTGTAACATGGTATATGGCATTTACAGGCCAAAACCCTTTAATGCTAACAATTGGAGGAGCCATTATAGGTCTTATACTTGTTATTGCTTCAACCTTTTCTCCTAAAAATGCTCCCTACCTTGCTCCTGCTTATGCATTGTTTGAAGGTTTATTTATAGGTGGTATATCGGCCATTTTTGAGGTTATGTATCCCGGCATTGTTATGCAGGCCGTGTTTGGCACCATGGTTACATTTGCAGTATGCCTTAGCCTTTACAGGTTTGGAGTGGTAAAGGTTACAGAGCAGTTTAAAGGTATAGTAGTGGCATCTATATTTGCTATAGGTACTTATTATGCTTTATCTTTTGTTCTTTCATTCTTTGGGGTGTCATTTTTTCATCATGGCAATTCGCTTATGAGCATTGGCTTTAGCATATTTGTAATTATAATTGCTGCTTTAAGCCTTTTTCTTGATTTTGATATGATAGAGCAGGGAGCGCAGCGCAAATTACCTAAGCACATGGAGTGGTTTGGTGCAATGGGCCTTATTATTACCTTAGTGTGGCTTTATGTAGAATTTTTAAGATTGCTGAGCAAACTGCAAAGCAGGAATTAAATAACCATATTTACTTTACACAGCAACCCCGGGATATACATCCCGGGGTTGCTGCTTTAATGGGTTTCAAATTGCTAATTAAGTTTGGAGCTTATTTACAGTTTTAATAAACTTGGAATCATTATTTAACATTAAGCCGTTGATTGTCGAGTAGTTATATTACTTTTACATCTGATATACCAAATTATGAAACAAATTGCATTATTACTACTACTTGCAGGAAGTGCCACCTTTGCCCAAAGCGTCATCGGGCAAAATAATTCGGGGTCACTGGTAACGTCAACATATTCAGCTGGCGTAGGCGTCATCTATGTGGTTCCTCAAAATCCTGACCATGCCTCGGCGGGCACTCTTGCCATCCTTACACAAATAGTACAGCTTAACCTAGGCATTAATGATTATGCTATTGCTAACGGCATAACTTACTACCCTAACCCCGTACAAAATTACCTTACCATTGATGTTAAGCAAAATATTAACCTGGCACATGTTCAGGTTTTTGATGCTAAAGGGGCCGCAGTAACACTACCTGCTGTTAATGGTAACATGCTAAACCTTACCTCGCTGCAGGTAGGCATTTATTTTATCTCATTCCCAAACACCAACATTAAGCCAATTAAGATCGTTAAAAACTAACCATGAAAAAACTATACATTTTATTATTATTTGTTACCGCAGGCCTTATGGCACAAGTACCACAGGGTTTTAGCTACCAGGCTATAGCGCTTAACGCAACGGGCGAACCAATAGTCTCAGCCACTGTAAAAATTCGGGTAAGTATTCTCGAAGAGAGTGCTATAGGTATGGCATCTTATGTAGAAACACACACACCTACAACAAACAACGTAGGTCTTTTTACACTTACCATAGGCCAGGGAACTGCTACAACCGGTACTTTTTCGGGCATCAACTGGAGCCAGAGCTCTAAATTTCTTAAAGTAGAAATAGATATAGAAAACGGTATTAACTTTGTTACTGTAGGTTCATCTCAATTGCTGTCTGTACCATATGCTATGTATGCAGGATCTGTGGCAGGCACAGGTGGAAATGGAGGGACCGGCAATACCCTTGCAGACCTTTACATGTATGGTACATTTAATGCTTACAACCCGGATACAGCCGTACCTTTTATAAACGACGGATATTTTTACCTATATAAATATTTAGCGTCAGGAACCCAGGTCAAATTTATTACGTCGCCGGCGGCAAGCACTGCTTATGGTAATGCCGGTAATAATTACCTTGGACTTAACAGCAATGCCTTTAACATCAATGCCACCGGAATTTACTTTGTACAGGTTAATTATTTTGGCGAAGGCCAATATCAGGCTTCACTTCATACAATTGCCGTAAATGTTGCAACAAATTATGGCGAAAGCATTCCTATGAATTACAACGTGGCAACTAATACACTTAGCTGCACTGTAGAAATACCAGAAACTGTTTCGGCAACAGGGAGACGTTTTCATTTCGATATAAGCAACAGCCCTGATTATGGCGATAACCTGGGGGATGGCTCGATAGATATAAATGGTACTGATATACAGTTTCCATCTGCCGGCACTTTTGTGGTTGCCTTAAATTTAAATACAAGCGGAAGTGGAAGTATTTATACTATTACAGCGCAGTAATAATTTTTTAAAAATAGACGACCCCAAAGTAAAAACTTTGGGGTCGTCTATTTTTTTATGGCTTTTGGTTTTATGCTGGTATTATTAGTGACCCTTCGCCAAAGCGCTGCAATATAGCATCGAGAGTATCGTATACATCCTGGGCAGTATCGCCGGTAACGAGCTTTTGCCTGTATTCTTTAAAATTTGGTATACCTTTAAAATAGTTGGTATAATGTCTGCGGGTTTCAAACACGCCCAAGCGTTCGCCTTTCCACTCTATGGCCCATTGCACATGGTTACGGGCTGCCTCTACCCTATCTATCATTGTGGGTGCGGGTAAATGAGTACCTGTGGCGACAAAATGTTTAATTTCGTTAAATATCCACGGATAGCCTATGGCGGCACGGCCTATCATAACGCCATCTACACCATACCTGGTTTTATAGTCTAATGCTTTCTCCGGGCTGTCTATATCGCCATTACCAAAAATAGGAATATTGATGCGCGGATTGTTCTTAACACGGGCAATCTCGGTCCAGTCGGCCTCACCCTTATACATTTGGGCACGTGTACGACCATGAATGCTCAGGGCTTTTATACCTACATCCTGAAGGCGTTCTGCCACTTCATATATATTAATAGAATCAGTATCCCAACCCAGTCGCGTTTTTACGGTTACCGGTAAATGGGTACTGTCTACCACTGCCTTTGTAAGGCGCACCATAAGATCTATATCTTTAAGTACGGCAGCACCGGCACCTTTGCACACCACTTTTTTTACAGGGCAGCCAAAGTTAATATCAACAATATCGGGGTTTACAGCCTCAACAATTTTTGCCGAAAGCGCCATAGCCTCTTCATCTCCACCAAATATTTGTATGCCCACAGGGCGCTCGTAATCAAAAATATCAAGCTTCATGCGGCTTTTCATAGCATCGCGAATAAGCCCTTCGCTCGATATGAACTCACTATACATAAGGTCGGCGCCATGCGCTTTACACAACCTCCTGAATGGCGGATCGCTTACATCTTCCATTGGAGCCAGTAAAAGCGGGAAATCCGGCAGCTCTATATTACCTATCTTAACCATTGGTATTCATTTTGTGCAAAATTACACTATTTTTTGCTAACCGATAAACGTCCTCATTATAGGATTAATACAAAAGAAAATTATTGAACTTATAAAGGTAAACCGTAAAAATATGAGCAACCGGACGAATGTAAATGTTAAGACACAGTTGTTAATTAAACCATAAGGTATTTACACCTTAAATATGCGCAAACAATATTATCTAAAAAATAGATACTTTAAAGAAATGACACACGTAATTAAATTAGTAATTAATACGTAGTTTCGCTATCGTTATTTAAGGAGATATTTTAAGATACTAAGCCCCCATAGGGATACTTATAAATAATCTGCTAAATAAGTACACCTCCTTTAGTACAGCGCATAAACCCACAATGCACTGTATATATTTTAGCATTATAACTCAGTATAATTATTTAATTATATCACTACTTATTTTAAATATTACAGGCATAAAAAAACCGGATATTTCTATAAATAAATACGTGTTAAACAGCATTATGTTAATTAAAAAAGATGTTACACCTTATTCTTAACAGTGTTTAACTCTCGCTCAACAAAATATTATTATTTGAATATTGTTCTTTGCAATACACTAAAAAAATAATAGACATGGAAGCTAAAAAAATTACTTTACTAAAAAATGCCCCATACATGTTGTTCCTGTTTATACAGGCAGCGGTATATGCACTATCGCCAGTTAATCCGGCACCCTTTAACCAAATTACAAATGTTGCATCGGCAGTAATAATTACTCAACAACCACAAACGGTTAATACCTGTACAGGTAACACAGCTACCTTTACCGTAGAAGTTAGCGGCGTATTTAACCCTATGTACATCTGGCAAAAAAACGGAGCTGCTATTTATGATAACAATAATGTAAGCGGTACCGGTACACCTGTGTTAACAATAACAAACACGACTACTGCAGATGCTGCTGCATATACCTGTTATATATATGATGGCGAGAGCAACAGCGGAATACAATCTGACACGGCATATCTTAACGCAGGGATATTAACCCAAAACGGAGCCACAACCTGTTTTGACACCGGTACTGTTATAAGCGTTTCTGCGGTTGGCGAAAATTTACAATACCAGTGGTATGCAAACGGAAACAGCAACAGCAATGTTAACGGTACTGCTATAGCAAACGCTACACAAAATGTTTATGCACCACCCGTAGACCAGGACGGAACGTTTTACTACTATGTAGTTGTATACCCTGCCGGTTACGAGTGCGCAGCAACAATATCTGCCCCTATAGCTGTAAATATAGGCAACACATCTGCCGGGCAGGCATCGCCTAATATCATTGTATGCCCTAACGGTAGTGGTACAGTAAGCATTACAGGCTCTTTTGGGGCAATACAATGGCAACAATCTGAAGATGGTGCAAACAACTGGGTAAATGTTGTGGGCGGCAGCGGTGCAAATACACCAAACTATGTTACCCCGGCTCTTAACGGAACAATGTATTACAGGGCAGTTGTAGGTAACCTTAACTGTGGCATAGACTATTCTGACGCTATTGCGGCTACCATTACACAAACGTATGTATGGACAGGTAGTGTAAGTACTAACTGGAACGACAGCGGCAACTGGTCATGCAACATTGTACCTACAATAACACAAAATGCAACTATATCAAGAATACCTGCTATACAACCTGAAATATCTTCAGGAACAGCAACAGCAAAATCTATAATTGTAGAAAATGGTGCCAGCTTAACTGTAAATACAGGCGCTACACTACATGTAGCAAACAATGTTGTAGTAGATGCGGGCGGAACCATTACAATAAAAAATAACGGTGCGTTAGTACAGGACGCAGATACTAATAACTCAGGTCTGGTTAACGTAGTAAAAAACAGCAACCCATTATACAAGCTTGATTACACTATGTGGTCTTCTCCGGTAGCAGAGCAACAACTGCTTGATTTTTCTCCGGCTACATTAACAACACGTTTTTATGAATATACATTTAATACTACAGAAGACGGCGAATATTACCAATTGGTTTCTCCTACTTCAAATTTTGAAGCTGCAAAAGGTTACTTAATACGCATGCCCGATGCAGATACTCTTGCGGGTTATGGCAGCGGTAGGACATCTATGGCTTATGTTGGTAATTTTAAAGGGACACCACATAACGGAGACATTACAATAGCAGCATCTACTCAGGGCAATCGCTATACCGCAATAGGTAATCCATACCCATCTCCGGTAAGTATTTCAGATTTTTATACAACAAACGCAAATACAATACAATCAGGATCTGCTATTTATCTTTGGAGAAAAAGGAACAATGCAGATGCACCATCTTATGCTACACTATCTAAAGTGGCTTATGTTGCCAATACCGCCGAAGGTGGAGGAGCAGAACAGGCCGGTTTTTATACTGCAGAAACAAGTGGCGACTGGATATTATCTCAGGGACAGGGTTTTATTGTACAAACAGCAGAAGACGCAACTGTTACTAACTACACTTTTAACAATAGCATGAGAAGGCCGGCAAATACAAACGGCGAACAGCCATTTTTTAGGCAGGGGCAAAACACAATGTCGCGCTTATGGCTAAACATCGCCGGTACACAAAACAAATTTGCACAAACGGCTATAGCTTATGTAAATGATGCAACACTGGGTATTGATTATGGATATGACGGTAAGTTACTAAACGACAGTGCCCCACTATCTTTATATACACTTAGCGAAAACACAAAACTGGCCATACAGGCAAGGCCAACTTTTACAATAAATGATGTAGTGCCTATGGGCTTTAAAGCAAACAGTGCAGGCGAATATACTTTAGCTCTTGACCATGCAGATGGTACTTTTATGCAAGGGCAGGCCATCTACTTAAAAGACAACTTTTTAGGCACAACTACAAATATTGCCGACGGGTATACCTTTACAACCGAAGCAGGTACTTTTAATAACCGATTTGAAATAGTATATACTACAAACGCACTTGATTTAGATAATACTGCTCTTACTGCTAATAGTGTTATTATTTATAAAGACGGCAATGCCCTAAACATAAATACAGGCATTGCAGAAATGACAGATGTTACTATATATGATATTCGCGGCAGGGCTCTATACAATAATAAAGACATAAACAACACAAAAGCCGTTGTTACCGGTTTACAACCACAACAAGAAATGCTTATTATAGAAATTAACACCGCAAAAGGTAAAGTAAGCAAAAAAGTAATTTTTTAATCCCCCTTTCTTTACCATATCTTAAAAGCTCTTTGCAATAGCAAAGAGCTTTTTTTTTGTAAAGACAGCCCGTTTAAATAATGCTGCAATTTACAAATACCTAAAGAAATATCATTTTAAAGAAAATGTAATGGCTTAAAAAAGGCATTTTAGTACAGGCATGTTTGTTACATATATAACCAAACGCTATTCTATTTGTTATATAAATTTTGCAATTATAATAAATATTTACACTGTATTTTACTCATTAAATAAAAATAAAGCAAAAAAACAGCATTTTATTTACTTATTTATGCTAATAGTTCATTGCTTCGTTTTTAATTTTTTAACATGTTTGTAAATAATTGATATTAACGCAACATTAATTAATAAATATTTTGAGATAAATATTTGTAAACGCCTATAAAATTTAATTATTCTGCAATTTATTATAACAAAGGTTTAACAATTGCAATAATTTGTATTTTAGAAAAACAAATTATACAAATTCTATGAAAAACAATTACAAATTATTACACGAAGGCGACAGCAGCTTTTTGCCTCCGCCGGGAAACAACGGCAAAAGGCTTGCCAGATTGCTTCCTACCCGATTGAAAAACAACAAGTTTGCCTTTGTAGCATGCCTGTTAATTTTAACTGGTACACAAATTTTTGCTCAAAACGGCGAGACTTGTGCCACGGCTATAAACCTGGGCACACTAACAAGTCCCTTAAACGGTACAACTGTTGGTGCGGCTAATGATGTTAACCCAATTTGTATGGGCGATGTTTCTGGCCCCGATTTAGTATACTCTATAGTAGTACCTAATGGTTATACCCTAATTATAGGGCAAACCGTAAATGATAATAACGGAGAAAATTACGACTCTGTGCACTCTGTTTACTATGGTACGTGCGGTGCGCAAACTCAAATAGCATGTATTGATGACCCGGATACAATTATAGAAGGCCCGGAATCTCAGGTAGAATGGGAAAACACAACAGGAAGCACACAAACCCTCTACTGGTACCAGGATGGTTTTAACGAAAACAGCGCGGGCACATTTACCTTGTCATGGAGTTTATTACCACCTCCTGCCTGTAATGTACCTACCGCAGTTTACGCTTCGTTAGTAACAACAACATTAGCAAATGTAAGCTGGGCTATACCAAATACCGGCACGGCTGTTAACTATGAGTATGCCGTAACAAACTCTGACGTTGCTCCTGCAAGCGGCACCGTTACAACGGCAACTGCCATTACAGGCATAACTGTAGAGCCCAACCAGCAAACATATTTATACGTTCGTGCTAATTGTGGTGTTACAGATGGATATAGTGAGTGGGTAACCTATCCTTTTTACTCTGGTATATGTGTACCTGCAACAGGATTTGTAGATGAAAGTGGTATTGTAAATGTAACCATAGGCGATGGTATAAATAATACTACAGATTCGAGCGACGAACCTTATGAGGACTATTCGGCACAGTCGGCTGATATTGGGCAGGGAGACACAAGGCCGTTTAGCATTACCATGAACACTTTTACCCCTTATAAAATAAAAATTTGGGTAGACTGGAATAATAACCTTGCTTTTGAAGATAATGAAGAAGTGTACAATGTACGATCTGAAGGAACAGAATTTAGTACTGTACGCGGCAATTTAACTGTGCCGGCCACTGCCGCATTAGGCAACCATCGTTTAAGAATTGGCGGCGTACCTAACTGGTTTGGCGATCCAGTTGTATGCTCTACCGACTTTGTGGGTGTTTATGAAGATTATACTATTAATGTAACAACCCCACCAAGTTGTTTAGTACCCTTAAACGTAGCCTATCAAAATGTAAGTTTGGGTCTAGTTAATATAAGCTGGAATGTACCTGTACCTGGCAGTACACCCACCGGTTATGAATATGCTATAGATACTAATTATGCTCCTCCGGCAACCGGCACAAGCGTTACTGCTACAAGCGTTTTGGGCGTTTCTGTAATATCTGATACCGATGCTTACCTACATGTGCGAACAAATTGTGGAGGTGGCGATTTTAGCCAGTGGTACACAATATCATTATTTAACGGATTTTGCACTCCTATGCCAGAATTTGTAGATGGCAATGGCATAACTAATGTAACTATAGCTAACCTTAGCAATACAACCGAATTAGAAGAAAACAATTACGGCAACTTTACAACTATGGCTGCTAGTGTGGGCCAGGGTGTTACACAACCTTTTAGCATAACACTTAATGTATCTGAAAGGTACCATGTAAAAGTATGGGTAGACTGGAACAACGACCTTGATTTTACAGATGCTGGCGAAACGATTTACAGTGGCACGTCACCATCGAGAGAAACAACTACAATACTGGGCACACTTGTAGTACCTGTAACAGCAACCTTAGGAAACCACCGTTTAAGGGTTGGTGTAAGTCCTAATTTTGAGGACAATCCAGATTCTTGCCTGGACAATGTAACTTATGGTGCTGTAGAAGATTATACTATTAATGTAACATTACCCCCATCATGCTACACGCCTACAAACGCTACAGGGGTAAGTGTATCTTCTGGCGTTGCAAATATAAGCTGGACAGCCCCAACACTTGGCGGCGCACCGGCCGGGTATGAATATGCCGTAACAAGTACTGCCACACCTCCTGCAACGGGTACCTCAACTACAGTAACATCTTTAGCTAACATTATGGTTACTGCAAATGCTGTAAGCTACATACATGTAAGGACAAATTGTGGCAGCGGCAGTTACAGCCAGTGGTACACAGTTCCTTATTATAACGGCCACTGCCAGCCCCATGCTAATTATGTAGACGGCCGCGGAATAACAAATGTTATATTAGGCACTATAAACAATACTACAGATGATGAACCAGACAATTATGGCGACTATTCGGCACAGGTTGTAACTGTAGGCCAGGGCGACACACAACCTATAAGGGTTACCTTATCGCTTAACACATCTTACATTTTTAAAGTTTGGGTAGACTGGAATAACGACCTGGATTTTAGCGATGAAGGCGAAGAGATATTTGAAACACAATCAGCAGATATTGCAAGGGCTGTTGTAACGGGCACCATAAATATACCTTTAAATGCACCTCTTGGCAATCACCGCTTAAGGATAGGCGGAATACCCGGCTTTGAAGACGCCCCGCCATTAACACCTTGTTTTGATGACTATTACGGTACTTTCGAAGATTATACTATTACCGTAACAGCACCACCAACCTGTTATAAGCCTCAGGATTTTAATGCTATATCATCAGGCACGGGGTTTGCAAATTTAACGTGGGCAGCTCCTGCCAGCGGTACACCTACAGGATATGAGTATGCCGTAACTTCGGCTTTTGCAGCACCGGCATCTGGTACTGCAACTACATCTACCACTGCTGTAAACGTAGCTGTAACACCTAACGTTACGGTATACCTGCATGTAAGGACAAATTGTGGCGGTAGCTTTAGCGACTGGATAACCATACCCTTTTATAATGGTGTTTGCGTGCCAGGCAGTAATAATATTGATGGTGACGGTATAACAGGTTTTTATACCGGAAGCATAAGCAATAGCACAGGAGAAGAAGAAGGCAATTATGGCGATTTTTCTGAACAGGTAGTTAATATTGGCCAGGGTGTGGTACAACCATTCCGGCTCGTAATTAATACGGGCCTTGCTCATCATGTAATACTATGGGCAGACTGGAACAACAACCAGGTTTTTGAGCAAAGCGAAGAAATATACTCGGGAACTTCCGAAAACTCTGCAATTAGTATAATAAGGGGTAATTTTACAGTACCAATAAATACTGCGCTGGGCAACCACCGCATAAGGATAGGTATTTCGCCTATTTATGCTGACCCTCCTACTCCATGTACTGTAGATTTTTCCGGCGCTTATGAAGATTATACTATAAACGTAAAAATACCTCCCACCTGTTATAACCCTGTAGACCCTGCAGGTGTTACAACTGCTCCGGGCATAGCAAACTTAAGCTGGAGCCTGCCTTTGCAGGGTAGTACACCAGTGGGTTATGAATATGCTGTAGATACAAACAACGCTACACTACCGGCAACTGGCACTGCTACTACAGCAACAACAGTTACAGGATATACCGGATTAGCAGATAATGTATACTATTACCTGCACGTAAGGGCAAATTGTGGAGGTGGCGATTTTAGCGAATGGGTTACATCAGAGCCTTTCAGGTACCTTCAGGGAGACACCTGCGAGAGTGCTATAGACCTGGCTTCTTTAATTAGCCCATATACATTTGACACTACCGGTGCAGATGATAATTATGAAATTACTTGTGACGAATTTGGCTCGGCCCCCGATTTATTTTATTCTATTGAGGTTCCGGCAGGCTATACCCTTAATATAGGATTAACACATACCGAGTACTCATCTATTTACTCTTTATTTTATGGCAGCTGCAATTCTCAAACATTAATAGCCTGTAGTACAGACGAAACGGTACCGGCAATGTGGGAAAATTTAACCGATACGGCCCAGACAGTGTATTGGGTTCAGGATGGCTATGGCGAAAATGATGGCGAATTTACATTAGCATGGTCGTTAACACCCCCACCTGCATGTAACAGGCCAAGAGAACTTAATACTGTAGTCACCTCGCTTACCACAACAAACATTAGCTGGTTAGCACCTAATACAGGAACGCCTGTAGGCTATCAATATGCAGTTACACAATCTCAAACACCACCAGATAGTGGTACGTTTTCTGCAACAACAGCGGTAACAGGCGTTGCCGTAACACCAAATGTAGACAGCTACCTGCACGTGCGCACTGTATGCAGCGAAACAAATGGTAACAGTATATGGATAACTATTCCGTTCTTTAGCGGGTATTGTGTACCAAAAAACACAACATCTACAACATACTACATAACAGGAGTGAGCACCGCAGGTGGCGAAACAAACTTTAGCAGTACAAGTAACAGCTTTAGCGCCTTTACTGATTATACTGCTACGCACTCTGTATCTACCTATCCGGGAGGCTCGTTTAGCATGCGTGCCACAACACCTAACACTACAGATCAATACATTTACACAGTATGGATAGACTGGAACAATGATTTTGATTTTGCAGATGATGGTGAGAGGGTAATTAATACGGGATATTTAAGATCTCCTGTAGCACTTGGTAATATAAGTGTACCCGTGACTGTTCCTGTAGGCAATTACAGGATAAGGATAAGAAACGCACGCTTTGGCGCTCCGGTACCATCATGTGGCGAGCAGGGATCTGGCGAGGCAGAAGACTATACATTAACCGTTGTGCCTGCTCCAAGCTGCTTCCCTCCTGTTAATCCTTCTATTTCTCCTACAGATACCGGCTTTGCTAACCTAAACTGGATGGCACCGCAATTAGGCGGAACTCCGGTAGGGTATGAATATGTATTTAGCACGACAGCTACTGAGCCAACAGGAAGTGGTACCGCAACCGACACTTTCTTTGTAGGAGATGTTGCGTATGACCCTTTGCAATCTGTTTATCTTTTTGTGCGTACTAATTGTGGCAATGGCGATTATAGTGATTGGGCTAATAACAGAATTCTTGGTACAAATTCGCCAGACTTACTTTCTGACAGCGTAATTGTCTATAAGGAAGGGGCAGCAATCAACATTACATCTGGAAGTACTTTAATGAAGGGAGTCACAATTTATGACACCTGTGGCAGGAAACTTTACAGCCAGGCCGACATTAACAATACTGAAGTTGCACTTACAGGATTGCAAATACAGCAGCAGGTAGTAATTGTAGAAGTTACTACTACAAGAGGTAAAGTAAGCAAAAGAATAGTTTTTTAAACTTATATTAAGCCTTAAATTTTAATAAGCCCCACGCAGTGCGTGGGGCTTATTTATTAATTATTCTTAAAATTTAAATCATTTTGTATATAATCAATATCCCCCAAATTTGTTACATAAACCATAGGAACAAGCTAAATTTGTTATATAAATAAATAGCAAATGATTGATATTTATGTTACAAACTTCACGATAAGTTAACATACAGCAAAAAATAAGATTAAAAACTTCATTTTTATGCTAATTATGCAAAATTGCATTTTTACATTTTAACAGGTTTATTAAAAATTTAAAGTTAAAAATAGTTGAGTTTGTGAAACTTTTAAATTAATAATTGTAAAGACGTTTAATAATTAATTATTCTGTAAATAAACGTTCTCAGAAATCAACATTACATAAAATTTTTATCTTTAAAAAACAAAAAAAAATCTATGATGAACATTTACAAATCATTACTGATAGATTACTTTAATGCCGCGCTGCCTAACAACAGGTGCAAGGTTTTTTTAGGAAGTCTTAGTAGCATCACTACAAAAAGTGTAATTCAAATTTTTGCAGTATTTTTATTAGCTGCCACACCACAGGTATTTGCTCAATCCTACTGTGCACCAAGTCCTACGTATGCTGATGGTGACGGAATTGTTAATGTAACCATTGGTACAATTAATAATGCTACATATCTTGAAGAAAATAACTATGGCGATTTTACAGATCAAACTGTGAGTATAGGTCAGGGCGTTACACAAGCAATTAGTATAGGGCTAAATACTTATAGTGCATATAATGTAAAAATATGGGTAGACTGGAATAACAACTTTACATTTGATACAAATGAAGAAGTTTATGATATAAATTCTCCAGGTACACCAAGGGCAACGGTAACCGGTTTTTTTACTGTTCCTTTAACAGCTACTCAGGGTAACCACCGTTTAAGGATAGGTGCCGTAGCTACATATAATGGACCCGCAGTACCGTGCTATACTGAAAGCAATGCTGCGTATGAAGATTATACTGTGAATGTAACGGCGGCTCCAAGTTGTTTTTCGCCCACTGCATTAACATATGTAAATACAGGAGCGGGAATTGCTAACTTAAGCTGGACTGCACCAACAGCCGGAGGTCTACCTGCAAGCTATCAATATGCTGTAGATTTGAGCAGTACTCCTCCCACCGGTGGTAATATTGCTACAAGCACATTAATTAATGCGGCAACCGTACCTCTTAATATGCCGGCTTTTTTTCATGTAAGAACAAATTGTGGCGGCGGAGATTTTAGCGCATGGACCACCATACCATTTTATAATGGCGTTTGCGTGCCCCGCCCTGATTTTACAGACTCAGACGGTATTACAAATTTTACACTGGGCACCATAAATAACACTACTAATGATGAGGCAGGCCACTATGGCGATTATACTAACCTGAGTGCCGATGCTGGCCAGGGGGTTACAAAGCAGTTTACTATTGGTTTTAATACTTTTTCAGATCATCATGTAATGATATGGATAGACTGGAACAATGATCAGGACTTTGATGATGAAGGTGAAAGTGTATACAGCGGCAACTCTGAAGGCGGAGAATTTACTAACCTTGCCGGTACATTTTTAGTGCCAGCAAATGCTATATTAGGAAATCATCGCTTAAGGATTGGTATAGATCCTTATTATGCTGACCCGCCTACACCATGTTTTGAAGCAGCCGGCTCTGGCTCTTTTGAAGATTATACTATTAATGTAACGTCACCGCCAAGTTGCTTTACACCATTAAACATTACTGGTGTAAACGTTTCTGCAGGGGTTGCAAATATAAGCTGGACGGCCCCTGTACCGGGAGCCGCGCCTACAGGTTATCAATATGTTGTTAGTACATCGGCCACACCTCCTGCAACGGGCACTGCTGTTACAGCAACAAGTGTATCAAATGTAAGCGTTACGGCAAACGCGTTAAATTATATACATGTAAGGACAAATTGTGGTGGTGGCGATTTTAGCGAATGGTTTACCGGTACATTATATAATGGGTATTGTATACCAATGCCATCTTATGTAGACGGCGAAGGCATAACTAATGTAACTATTGGCAGTGTTAACAATACTACACCCGTAGATGAAGAAAATCCATATTATACTGATTACTCCAGCGTGGTTGCAACTATTGGCCAGGGTGTAACACAACAGTTTAAAGTTAGCTTGTTTACCTACGGTTCATATAACGTAAAAGTATGGATAGATTTAAATAACGACCTGGATTTTGATGACGAGGGCGAAGAATTATACACCGGCAATTCTGACCCGGCGACACGAAGCACTCTTCTTGGGTACTTTACCATACCTTTAAATGCCCAGATAGGAAATCACCGCATAAGGATTGGTGCTATACCGGCTTATGTAGAAGAACCTTCGCAACCATGTTATGTAGAATATTATGGCGACTACCAGGATTATACAGTAAATGTAACCGGGCCGCCAAGTTGTTATGCCCCTACAGGCTTTGGTGCTGCATCGTCTACTGCTGGTATTGCAAACCTTTCATGGACAGCACCCATTTATGGCGATACTCCTACAGCATATCAATATGCAGTAACTGCTACAGATGCACCCCCTACCGCGACGGATATAACTAATGTTACAACTACAACAGCTACTAATGTACCTGTTACTGCTAATGTTGTTGTTTATTTACACGTGCGCACTAATTGCGGTGGTGGCGATTTTAGCGAGTGGGTTACAATACCTTATTACAATGGCGTTTGCATACCGCAATCGCAGTATGTAGACGGGCAGGGCATTACAAATGTAACCATTGGCAGTATCAACAATACAACACAACGTGAAGACACTTACTACGGTAATTATTCTGCTATGATTGCAAATATTGGCCAGACTGTTATACAGCCATTTAAAATTAGCCTTAACGTATATTCTCCCTATAATGTAAAGATATGGGTAAACTTTAATGACGATCTGGATTTTGATGACGCCGGCGAAGAGCTATACTCAGGATTATCGGCAGATGCGCTTAGTACAATTTTGCGCGGTACAATTACAATACCTGCAAACGCACCTTTAGGCAATCACCGTTTAAGAATAGCTATTAGCCCTCCCTATAGCCCTCAGCCTACACCTTGTAGTGTTGAATTTGCAGGCACTTATGAAGATTATACCATTAATGTTACAGGTCCTCCTACCTGCTATATACCTGTAGATCCAACCGCTATTGCTACTGCATCCGGAAGAGCAAACCTAAGCTGGACTGCGCCTGCACAAGGAAATACCCCCGTAGCTTATGAATATGTTGTAGATACAGATAATATAACAATGCCAACATCTGGCACTACGGTAACTGGCACTACAGTAACAGGATATACCGGTATAATAGACAACGTATATTATTATTTACATGTGAGGACAAAATGTGGTCCCGGCGAATTTAGTGAATGGGTAACATCTGATGCCTTTAGATACCTTCAGGGAGACACGTGCGAAAGCGCCATCGACCTTTCAGGTTTAATAAGCCCTTACACATCCAGCACAGAAGATGCCGATGATAACTATAATCCTTATTGCAGCCATAACGCAGCTCCCGATCTTTTTTACTCAATTACTGTTCCTAATGGGTATACTTTTACAGCATCAGTATCTGATACAGATTATGCTGCAATCAGCACGCTGTTTTATGGATCTTGCAATGCAAGGACTTTAATAATCTGTTCTGAGGATGCATCTGAAGGTCTTAGTTGGGAAAATGTTACCGGAAGTACAAAAACACTTTACTGGGTGCAGGATGGCGACTTTGGCAGTTTTGGTAACTTTACATTAGACTGGACGTTAATACCACCGCCTACGTGCGATAAGCCAAGGCAACTTGTTGCAAATGTAACATCACCAACCTCTGTAACCATTAGCTGGAATGTACCTAATACAGGAACGCCTGTAGGATATGAGTATGCCGTTACACAATCGGAAACAGCTCCCGAAAACGGACAATATACAACAGCCACATCGGTAACGGGAATAGCTGTTACGCCTAATGTAGACAGCTACCTGCATGTGCGTACTATTTGCAGCACTGCAGATGGAAACAGTAGGTGGGTAACACTGCCATTCTTTAGCGGATATTGTGTGCCAAAAAACACAGATAACCCTACCTATTATATAACAGGGCTTACTACTAACGGAGGCGAGACAAATTTTACAAGTTCTAATACAGCTTTTAGTGCTTATACTAATTATACTGCCACACACTCTGTTTCTACATATCCGGGTGGATCATTTACTATCCGGGCTACAACACCTAACACTACAGATACTTTTATTTTTAGCGTATGGATAGACTGGAATAATGATTTCGATTTTGATGATGCAGGCGAAAGGATGGTTAGCAGCGGTACAATAACTACACCTGCAAATATTGGTTCTATTTCAATTCCTACAACTGCAGCATTAGGCACTTATAGAATGAGGGTAAGAAATACACATATAGGCTCTCCTGTACCTGCATGTGGCGAGGCAGCAGGTGAAGCAGAAGACTATACTTTTATAGTTACTGCTGTACCACCATGCCTCCCTCCTTTTAATCTTACTATCACTCCGGAAGGATCTGGGTTTGCCACTTTAAGATGGAGCCCTGCTATATTGGGAGATCCTGCCGCTTCTTATGAATATGTATTTAGCTCATCGCCCAATGCACCTGCTGGCAGCGGTATACTAAGTAGTAGTTTCTTTATAGAAGGTGCAGAATATGACCCTTCACAATCTGTATACTTATTCGTGCGCAGCAACTGCGGTAACGGTAATGTAAGTTCATGGACCACACCGGCAAGCATACTGGGCACTGATAATCCTGAATTACAACATAATAACGTAATTGTTTACAAGGAAGGGGCGGTAATCAACATTACATCTGGAAGTACTTTAATTAAAGGGGTTACTATTTATGATACCCGCGGCAGGAAACTTTACAGCCAGGCCGACATTAACACTACTGAAGTTGCACTTACTGGATTGCAAATACAACAACAGGTAGTAATTGTAGAAGTTACTACCATAAAAGGTAAAGTGAGCAAGCGAATAGTTTTCTAAGCACTTTATAACTTTTTATACTCCTTAAGCCCCACGCAAATGCGTGGGGCTTTTGCTTTTTAACAGCTATAGTCATTACATAATTTAGTATTCCCTAATTTATAGTACATACTTTAAGCCGCCCTTTTTTTATAGTTTATGTATGCCTATATTTGGCAACATCAATCATCTATTTTATACCATGTTTAGTAATCTGTTTAAAAAGATTATAATTTGCCTGTTCCTTATTATGGGCATGCACGCACATGCGCAGGTATCTGTTACATATTGCAATTCTCTTATTAAACAGGGAGTAAAAAAAATTGAACAGAAAAATTACTTACAAGCACTCGAACTTCTTACAGAGGCAGAGGCTATTGCTAAAAAAAATGACTGGGGCAACCAGTTATATGGCGCAACTATAAACATTGGTAATTGCTATGGGCAAATGATGGATTATGGCGAAACCTTAAAATACTACCTCGAAGCTTACAACGTTGCCGTAAAATATAAATTTAAAACCAACGAAATAGGTGCCATTAATAACATAGCAATATTTTATACTAAAGAAGGCGAGTTTAAAAAGGCCCATGACTATTTTAAAAGGGCTTATACTATTAGCAAAGAAGAAAAAGATTCTGCAAATATTGGCATATATACCCTAAACCTTGGTATGGTAATGGGCGAAATGAAAAATTTTAAGCAGGCTTATGCCTATTTTAATGAAGCCCTGCTTTATGCAAATAAAAATCTGCAAATCAAGATGGCTGCTCATTCGGGCATTGCAGAAATTGAGATGGATATGGGGCACACGGAGAAATCTAAATTGATATCCCTTGCTTTATTATCTCAAATAGCCGATAAGAACGGGAGCGAAGCAGCAATTTCTTTACAGCTAAATGTAGCTAAAGCTTTTTTAAAAGAAAACGATTTCAACGAGGCTCGTAAATATACACTCATGGCGCTTAAAAACAGTGCCGACCTAAATAGGAAAAGAACGATTTATGCTTTTCTTTCAGAAATTTACGAAAAAAGCAAAGCTTATGAACCTGCCTTGCAATACAGAGACTCAGTATATGCGGTGCAGCAAAAACTTAACGATATAAAAAACGGCCGCACTTATGAGAGTAACCGTGTTAAGTTTGAAGTACAGGATTATAAAAACCAAATTACCATTAATAAAGCCACTATTGCTAAAGACCGAAAAATATTTTATGCAATAATAGCCTGTGCAACCACATTGCTGCTGTTAGTACTTTTTATTTTCAGGATTATATCTATGAGGCATAAGCAACGAAAACTTATTGCCGAAAATAACCAGCAGGAAATGGCTTTGCAACTGGCACGCCAGGAAAGTGACGCGTTGTTGCAGGAAAAAAACTTTAGAAAAAAGCAGGATGAAATAGTATTGGAAAAAGAACTGCTTAAAAACGAGATTGAGCATAAAAACAGGAAACTATCTTCGCAGGCATTATATACATCCGGTAAATACCAAATGATAGAAGATGTTATTGGGCTCCTATCTGAACAACCCGAATTAGCACAAGTGCCTGCCGTTAAAAAACACATTCGTTTTTTGCGCAACTCTTTAAATAATGATAATGAATGGGCAGGCTTTTTAACCCATTTTGAAGAAGTAAATCACGGTTTTTTAACGCGTCTTAAGGCAGCCCACCCCAGTCTTACAGCAAACGACATCAGGTTTATATGCTATGTATATATGAACCTAAATGCAAAAGAAATTGCAGGTATGCTAAACATATCTTTAGACGCCTGCCGCAAAAGAAAGGAGCGCATCTCGCAAAAAATGGGATTAAAAGACAGTTCTGCCCTTTACAGCTATTTATATGATATTTAGTTAATTAAAAATAATAACTAAGAATGTCACAAATTTTCCGTCACGTTTTTTTAATTGTCAGATAACATTACAGACTTTTATCCCGCTGCACTATTATGGCAGTAAACATAAAAACGTACTGTTAAATACTATTAGAAAAAACACTATGAAAATTTAATACCGCCAAGTATATCGAATAACTTTCGGTACGCTGATCACCATTAAAGTAACTCATTTTAAATAAAAACCTTCCTGATAAACCGAATATTAATCAACAGGTAGGGTTTAAATTAGCTTACCTGTTTTCAGTACAGCTTTTGTAAGTTTTTTATTAAACATCAAAACCATTCTTAAAGAAAAAAATCGCCAACAATAAAACTATGATCAAAGATTACGCAGGTTATGTATCCGATGATAACACCACTACACCATCATCGGATAAACATTGCAGTATAATGGCTAAAAAGCTGTTACTGCAATTAGAACGAAATATTATGCTTACCGCTATTTTATTTATTATGCTAAGCGGTACAGGCAGCTTTGCCCAAACGTATTGTACACCTACACCCGGAGCCGTAAATGGCGATGGTATCACCAATGTTACTATAGGCAGTATTGTTAACACTACCACAGTAGAAACCGGTGGTTATGGAGACTACACGGCGCAGGTTGTTAACATAGGCCAGAGCGTAGAACAGGATTTCAGCATTACACTTGAGGTAAATGCAAATTTTAGTACAAAAATATGGGTAGACTGGAATAATGACTTTGACTTTGATGATGAGGGCGAAGAAGTATTTTCCGGCAATTCTCCCTTTGGTTCGGTAGTTACCCTAACCGGTGCTTTTACAGTTCCTGCAACTGCCGGGTTAGGCAATCACCGCATTCGCGTAGGCGGGACACTATTGGGCAGGGGCACACCCCCAACTACTCCCTGCTATAGCGGCTTTTCAGGTGCATTTGAAGATTATACAATAAATGTTACACCCCCTCCCACATGCTTTGTACCTGTAAGTTTAGTGGCTACTAACGTAAACCGCGGTGCCATAAATGCAGGTTGGGCGGCATCATCTCATGGTACCACACCTGTAGGTTATGAATATGCGGTAGACACTACTCTTGCGCCACCAGCAAGCGGTACAGCAATAACGGGTACTAATGTTATAGTAAATGCAGCTCCTTCAAACGGCTACCTGCACGTAAGGTCTAACTGTGGTAATAACGACTACAGCCAGTGGGTAACAATACCCTTTTACAATGGGGTATGTATACCTGCGCCGGTATATAACGACGGTGATGGAATAACAAATGTTACTATTGGTACAATAAACAACACTACTGGTCAGGAAACAGGTTTCTATGGCGATTATTCGGCACAAATAGTTACTATAGGCCGGGGTGTTATTCAACCATTTAGCATTACCCTTGCTACTAACAGCAGCCCCTTTAACACAAAAGTATGGGTAGACTGGAATAACGACCTTGATTTTGATGACGCAGGCGAAGAAATTTACAATGGCACCTCACAGGCATTGCCCTCATCAACACTTAACGGTACTTTTACAGTACCGGCAACCGCCACGCTGGGCAACCACCGCTTAAGGGTAGGCGGTACAACAATTTGGAACAATGCCGTAACACCATGTGATTCGACAGAGAATGCCGTTTACGAAGATTACACAATTAATGTAATTACGGCACCAAGTTGCTTTACACCCACAAATGTTGCAGGCGTAACTACAGCCTCGGGTGTTGCTACCATAAACTGGACAGCGCCAACGCCTGGCGGTACACCTGCGGGATATGACTATGCTGTAACAGCATCGTCTACACCTCCCGAAACAGGCACTGCCACTACAGCAACATCTGTAAGCAATATTACTGTAACGGCAAATGCTACAAGCTACATACACGTACGGACTAACTGTGGTAATAACGATTTTAGCAACTGGTATACGGTTCCTTACTACAATGGTTTTTGTACACCACGGCCATCATTTGCAGATGGTACAGGTATTACAAACGTTACAATAGGAACAATTAATAATACTACCGAAAGGGAAGATGGAGATTATGGAGATTACTCTAACTTTATTGCAAATATAGGCCAGGGTGTTGCACAGCCCTTTAGTGTAAGCATGAATGTTTTTTCATCATATAATACAAAAATATGGGTAGACTGGAATAACGACCTCGATTTTGATGATGAAGGCGAAGAGGTTTACAGTGGTGCATCTCAGGGTGGGATAACAGCTACTCTTACAGGCTACATAAATGTACCAATTGCTGCCACAATGGGCAATCACCGTCTAAGGGTAGGAATCGCTTTTGGGGGGAATCCTCCACCGACTCCTTGCCAGATAGGCGAAACCGGTGCCTATGAAGATTATACGTTAAACGTTACCGCACCGCCTGTTTGTTACACGCCCACAAACTTTACTGCACAAATTACAGGATCTGGAACTGATAGTTTAAGCTGGACGGCTCCTACTTTTGGCAACACACCTACAGGTTACGAGTATGCCGTTACAACGACAAGCACGCCCCCTGCAAATGGCACAGCTATTACCGGTACTACTGTTGCCAACGTAAGTGTAGCTGTAAACGCTACCAGCTATCTGCATGTAAGGACAAACTGCGGCAACGGCGATTATAGCGAATGGGTAACTCTACCGTTTTACAACGGTGTTTGTATACCACGCCCTGATTATGCAAGCGGTAACGGTATTACAAACTTTACTACCGGCAGCATAAATAACACAACAGCACGCGAAGAAGGAGAATATGGTAATTTTTCGAACCTTGTTGCTACTATTGGGCAAACCGTCACCCAGCCTTTTACAATCGGCCTTAATGTATTTGTTTCATTTAATGTAAGGATATGGGCAGACTGGAATAATGATCTTGACTTTGACGATGCAGGCGAACAAATTTATGCAGGCATATCGGCAAATGCCGAATCAACTATATTAAGAGGAACATTTACAGTTCCTGCTACAGCAGCTTTAGGCAACCACCGTTTAAGGATAGGCATAAGCCCAGGCTATTCTACCCCACCTACCCCGTGCAGTGTAGAATCTAACGGTGCGTATGAAGATTATACCATTAATGTAACTGTACCGCCTACGTGTTTTATGCCGGGCAGCCCTGCCGGTACAGGTACAGCTCCGGGTACAGCAACTCTAAGCTGGACCGCCCCTACACTGGGCGATGCTCCTGCCGGTTATCAATATGCGGTAGATACTAATATAGAAAACCCTGCAACGGGCACTACTGTTACAAGTACTACAGTATCAAATTACACAGGCATTACAGATGCTGTTTACTACTACCTGCACGTAAGGACAAGCTGTGGCGATGGCGATTTTAGCGAATGGGTAACATCTACACCATTCAGGTATTACGCCGGAGACAATTGTGAAACAGCCATTAACCTTGGTGCGCAGCCCAGCCCTTACATCCATACTACAGAGGGGGCTTTAAACGACTATACAAGCGCATGTGCGAGCGGTAATAATGCTCCGGATCTTTATTATTATATAGATGTACCTAACGGATATAAAGTTACAATAGAGCAGGCTTCAAATGAGTATGATTCTACACACTATATGGGTTACGGTGGTGCATGTCCGGGTACCACACAATTATCTTGTGGTGACGATGAATTTACAACAACAACATGGGAAAACCTGTCTGGCAATACAGTAAGAGTGTATTGGGTACAGGATGGTTTTTCAGGATCTGCGGGTGGAACATTTACATTAAACTGGTCGTTACAACCCCCTGCATCTTGCGACACGCCAAGGGCGCTTGCAGCAAATATTACATCGCTTACAAGCGCTGTAGTAAGCTGGAATGTTCCTAACACCGGTACACCTGTAGGTTATGAGTATGTGGTTACAGCATCCGCTACGCAACCTTTAGTAGATGGTACTTACACCACTGCAACATCGGCTACGGTTACAACACTTATACCTAATACCTTAAGCTACCTTCATGTACGCACAGTATGTAGCGAAGCAGATGGCAAGAGTATCTGGGTAACATATGAATTCTTTAGCGGATACTGTGTGCCTACAAACACAGAGTCGGCAGAGTTTTACATAACAGGTGTGAGCACTACAGGAGCAGATGTTAACTTTATAAATACAAGCGCAGGCTTTAGTGCCTTTACAGACTTTACAGCTCAACACGCTGTATCGAGCTATGCAGGCGGATCGTTTAATATTAGTGCCACTACACCAAGCACTACAGATACTTATGTGTATAGTGTATGGGTAGACTGGAACAACGACTATGATTTTAACGATACCGGCGAAAGGGCTATAACTACAGTTTACTTAACATCTCCCGCAAACCTGGGTACAATAACCATTCCCGTAGGCACACCTATAGGCACTTACAGGATGAGGGTAAGAAATTCACGTTTTGCATCTCCTGTACCTGTATGTGGCGAAGATGCATCTGGCGAGGCTGAAGATTACACTCTTAATGTGGTAGCAGCACCAGCTTGTTTCCCTCCTTTTAACCCAACTATATCGCCTACAGATGCAGGATATGCTAACCTTAATTGGGGCGTACCACAATTAGGTGGCACACCTACAGGCTATGAATATGTATTTAGTACAACTGTAACTGCGCCAACAGGTAATGGTATTCCTATAGAAACAAACTTTGTTGGAGATGCAGAGTATAATCCTGAGCAATCTGTTTATCTTTTTGTTCGCACTACTTGTGGCGTTGGAGAATATAGCACATGGGTACCTGCAAATTTACTGGATACAAATTCGCCATATTTTCTTTCTAACAGTGTTATTATTTATAAAGAAAACAGTGCAATAAATATTACAACCGGAAGTACATTAATTACAGGTGTTACCATTTATGACACCTTGGGCAGAAAGCTTTACAGCCAGGCCAACATTAATAATACAGAGGCTGCAATTACAGGCCTGCAAATACAACAGCAGATCGTTATTGTAGAGGTTACTACTGCAAAAGGCAAAGTAACAAAACGAATCATTTTTTAATATTGTGTACTGAGTTTTTTCTGAATCCCCACGCGCTGCGTGGGGATTTTTTATTGGGTTACATCAGGTTGAAACCTAACAATACTAAAAGCTTTTAAAGAAAACAGTAAGGCTTACACTATCTGATATGCCTATTTTTTTTCTCAATCGGGAACGCGCCACTAAAATACTGTTGCTGCTTTGCTGCGTTATGGCAGAAATTTCTTTAGTAGAAAAATTCATTTTTGCAAAGGCACATAAGCGTATTTCGTTCTTGGTAAGTGTAGGGTACCGGGTAAGCAGTTTTTTATAAAACTCCTCATCAGTTTCTACAAATAATTTTTCAAATTCTTTTTTATTAAAAGACTGGTTTCCCTTTTTAAGATCGGATATTATCTGGGTAAGCATCTTATTATTAGGAGTATCTATAACAGCTTTTAGCTGGCTTAAACCTTTTTGCGTATAATCCATTATTTCGCTGGCCTGCATTATCTGTATGGCATTACTTGTAAGCTCTTTATTTTTGCTTTCCATTTTTTGTACAAGAAGTTCATTTTCAATTTTACGCTGCCTTGCCTTTATTCTTTGCAGCCTGTACATTAAAAATCCTATAACAGAAACCGGCACAAGCAGTATAAAGCTAAAAATAAGCACATTTTCTCTTTTCTGGGCCGTTATCAACTCTTCCTGCTGCTTAATTTTTTGCTCATTTTCAAACTCCAAAAGTTCGATTTTCTTCTTGTTTTGCTGGCTCAGCTCCTGCTCTGACAAGGAGTTTGCAATATGTAAAAAATAATTAGACCTTTTATAATCATTTCTCTCTTCATATAAATTAGCAAGAGCTTTTGCCGACGATAATTTAGCATCGTTTAAATGCTGTTTACTGCCTAATGCAAATGATTTTTCAAGATAAAAAATAGCCGAATCTTTAGCAGCAATAGTATCATAAATACCCCTGTTATGATAGAGGTATGTTAACTCAGAAAGATGTTTAGACTTTTTAGCCAGTGCAATACCTTTTCCAGAATAAAATTTACTGCTATCTGATTGCTTAAGGCTGTTATGAACTGTTGCTAAATTTTGGTACGTAATGATTATTCCTGATGTATCTTTTAAACGCCTGCTCTGCTTATCATAAATATGTAACATTTTAAGCGCTCTCGGATAATTTTTATCTTCCATTTCTATTACAGCGAGATTACTGTATACGAGGTATGCTTCAACTTCCTTCTCTTTAAGCGTTCCATTTGCAATAGATTGCTTTAAGCCCTCTAAAGATTTATTTAAAAACTTCCTCGATTTTTCAATGTCTTTAAGCTGCATGTAGGCACACCCAATATTGTTATATATAAAGTGCATTTGCGAAGGGTCTTTCTTTTTTTGCAGGTTAAGGGCTTTGTAGCCATAATCTAATGCCAAAAGGTTCGACTGATTATTTATGCATGCAACGGTTGCTATCTTATATAAGTATAGAAGCTGATCGTCACTAAGGTAATCCTTATACTTTAAGGCTTTATTTATATACTGCAGTGATTTTGGCGGATTTGAAAAACCAAATTTGCCGGCGTTTTTAAGCAAGGCCTTAACTATAGCTTTTGTATCGGGCTGCTGTACGTTTGTTTGTCCCATTACAATTACACTTGTCATTAACAAAATGTAAAAGATTATAACTTTTAAGGCGTTTTTGGGCACTAACATTTTATTTCAAATATATAAAAAAACAAATTGCCTAAAACATGACTCTTAAATTCACAAAAGTCTAAAAAACAGCACTATAAAAATAATGTACATAAAATGTAAGGTACAAATGTAATATTGTAAATGAATTGTAAGGTCATTTATTAAGGTTTTTTTTTGATGCAGCTTTACATTTGAATTCTATTAAAATACAAAAAAATTATGAAAAAAATTTCATTATCAATCCTTTTTGTTTCAGCCTATGCATAACAGTGTGTAAAAGCGACGATAAAACCCGTTAAATGTACAGTAAACATCTAAATATTTACTGTTGTAGTTACAATATTAAATTATAGCAGCTACAGGATTATCTTATTTGTCGATGTTTTATACAGACAATACAAATACCCATTATTATTACATAGTTATAGACACAAACTCAGATTACCTAAATTAAAAATGAAAGAAACTTACAAATCTAAAGCAGAGTTTTTTAAAAACTCCCTGCGGTACACACGTAGCAAAACAGGCCTGGTGCTTGCTTTTGCATTTATCGTGTTAAATGCCGTTACAACATTTGCCCAAAATGGCTACACGTGTGCCACGGCAATAGAACTTTCTACGGTAACAAGCCCGGTAAGCGGCACGACCGTGGGGGCAGGAAACGAGAACATCCCTACATGTAACAACTGGGGTACAGCGCCTGATGTTTATTACTCCATATCTGTACCTTTAGGCTACAAATTAGTTATAGGCCCATCAGCCACCGGTTACGATTCTATTTACTCGCTATTTTACGGAACATGCGATTCTCAAACAGGAATTGCATGTGTTGATACCGAAAGGGAAAATACAACATGGGAAAATACTACAGGAAGTACCCAGACAGTTTACTTTGTAATGGACGGATGGGGCGCTACCAACGAAGGTACCTATACTTTAGCATGGACGCTAACACCGCCTCCCATATGTAATGTAGCGAGAAACCTTAATGCCACATTAACATCGGCTACACTTGCTAACCTTACTGGACTGCACCTGTAACGGGCACAGCCTTAAACTACGAGTATGCCTTAACTACAGCGGCAACACCCCCTGCAAGCGGTACAATAACTACAGCAACCGAAGTTCTTAACACCGCCGTTACGGTAAATGCTACAAACTATCTACACGTACGCTCTAACTGCGGTACTACAGATGGTTACAGTACATGGTCTACTTATTCGTTTTATTCGGGAATATGTGTACCTGCACCATTAAGCAGAGATGGAAGCGGTATTACTAATGTAACATTAGGAAGCTTAAACAATACCACAGAGGGAGAAACCGGCAACTACGGTAACTTTTCTACACAAATTGTAAATATGGGTCAGGGCGTTACCTATCCTGTAAGCATAACACTTACTACTAATAATGCCTATAATGTAAAAGTTTGGGTAGACTGGAACGACAACCTTACTTTTGATGCTAACGAAGAAGTGTTTACTGCTGTTACGGCTTCTGCAAGGACAGCTACTGTAACAGGATCACTTACCGTACCGGCAGGTGCTCTATTAGGCAACCACCGCATGAGGGTGGGCGCCGTTGCTACATGGAACACTATAACACCATGCTTTGCAGATTATGGTGGCAGCTTTGAAGATTATACAATTAATGTAACCGCAGCGCCAAGCTGTTTTATTCCGCAGGGTCTTGGTGTAACTAATACAGGTACTGGCATAACTACTATAAGCTGGACAGCACCGGCACAGGGCGGTACACCCGCAGGATACGAATATGCTATAACTGCAACAAGGGCAACGCCAGTAAATGGTATTGCTGCAACAGGCACTCAGGTTACAGGGGTAACTGTACCCGTAAATGCTAACTCGTACCTGCAGGTAAGATCAAACTGTGGCAATGGTGATTATAGCGAGTGGGTAGCATTCCCTTTTTATAATGGTGTTTGCATACCTGAACCTGTAAGTGTAAACGGTAATGGAATTGTAAATGTAACCATGGGTGCAATTAATAACACCACCGTTGCAGAGCCGGGTAACTACGGCAACTATTCTAACCTTACAGCAACTATTGGCCAGGGTGTTACACAGCCATTTAGCATTACACTGGATACCTACAACGTATACAATGCTAAAATTTGGGTAGACTGGAATAATGACCTTGATTTTAACGATGCCGGTGAGGAAATGTACACAGGAGCATCTTTACAATTAAATACTTATACTTTTAATGGTACTCTTACAGTTCCTGTAAATATTCCGGTTGGCCAGTATAGATTAAGGGTAGGTGCCACATCTACCTATAATGGCCCAACAACTCCATGCTACACCGGCTCTAACGGTGCCTACGAAGATTACACACTTAACGTTACCGCCGCGCCTACCTGCTATGCTCCTGCAAACGTTATGGGCCAGTCTTTAAGCCTTGGTAGCGCAAATATTACCTGGACAGCACCGGCTCTTGGTACAACTCCTGCCGGTTACGAGTATGCTGTAACAGCTACTGCAACGCCACCTGCAAGCGGTACTGCAAGCGCAACCACAACAGCAACAAATGTTACCGTAACAGCAAATGCTGTTAACTACCTGCATGTGCGTACTAACTGTGGTAACGGAGATTTTAGTGCCTGGACCACGGTATCATTATTAAATGGCTATTGTACCCCCTCAGCTACTATTCAGGGAGGCAATGGTATTACTAATGTAACGTCAGGTGCAATAAACAATACTACAGATGGTTCTACTACTTATACTGATTATACAACATTAACTGCTACAATAGGCCAGGGAGTAACCCAGCCATTAAGCATAAGCCTTTTTGTATATGACAGTTACAGCACAAAAGTTTGGGTAGACTGGAATGACGACCTTGACTTTGACGATGCAGGCGAAGAGGTTTTTAGCGCCGCTTCTGCTGCAACAACAAGATCAACCGTAACAGGTACTATCACTGTTCCGCTTACCGCTACACTTGGTAATCACCGCATGAGGGTGGGAGCTGTACCCGTTACTATGGGTAATGCTACACCTTGCTATTTTTTAGGTATGGGAACGTTTGAAGACTATACTATTAATGTAGTAGCAGGGCCATCGTGTTATGCTCCTACTGCCTTAACGGCACAATCTACAGCAGCAGGCGTAATAAATGTTAGCTGGACAGCACCTGTAAACGGTGGCGCTCCGGCAGGTTATGAGTATGCTGTTACAACAACTACCCAGGCTCCTGCATCGGGTACTGTAACCTCAACAACAAGTATTGCAAATGTTACCGTTGCCGTAAATGCTACGAGTTATTTACACGTACGCACTAATTGTGGCAATGGCGATTTTAGCGAATGGGCAACTATACCATTTTACAACGGTGTATGTATACCAGCTGTAGAGTATAGTGTTAATTTAGGTATTACAAACGTAAATATTGGCAGTATTAATAATACAACCGTGGCAGAGACCGGACAATATGGAAATTATGCTGCACAGGTGGTAAACATTGGGCAGGGAGTTGCACAAACATTTAGCCTGACTATGAACACTTATTCTGCCAATAACATTAAAATGTGGGTAGACTGGAACGACGACCTTGACTTTACTGATGCCGGAGAAGAAATTTTCAGTGCGCTTTCAGGCAGTGATAACCCTGTAACTGTTAGCGGTACCTTTACTGTACCCGCAACTGCTACACTTGGGCAACACCGCTTAAGGATAGCAATAAACCCATCTTACAATGCAGTGCCTACACCTTGCGGGCCAATGTTATATGGTGCTGTTGAAGATTACACAATAAATGTAACTACACCTCCCACCTGTTTTACCCCTACCAGCCCTGCAGGTATTGCAACCGCTTCAAATACGGTAAACTTAAGCTGGACAGCTCCATCTCTTGGTAATGCACCGGCCGGTTACGAGTATGTTGTAGATACAGTAAGCAGCGCTTCTCCTGTAAGCGGTACTGCCGTTACAGTACCATTTGTAAACGGTTACACAGGCATAGCAGATAATACTTTTTACTACCTGCATGTACGAACAAACTGTGGTAATGGCGATTTTAGCGAATGGGTAACTTCTGCAGGATTTAAGTATATTGCCGGAGAAACCTGTAATCTTGCCATAAATCTTGATACACAAACAAGCCCGTACACTAACACTACAGTAGGCGCAGCTAATGATTTTATTGTATCTTGTGTTAATACAAGTACTGCCCCCGATCTTTACTACTCTATAACGGTACCTAACGGTTATACACTAACAATAGGCCAGACTGAAAACGATTATGACTCTGTACACTCTGTGTTTTATGGTAGCTGCAATACAGCCAACCAGACCTTGATACTATGTGCAGACGAAGATTTAGAAGCTGCAACGTGGGAGAATCTTACAGGCACATCACAAACTGTATATTATGTACAGGATGGATGGGGTACAAGCGCAGGTACATTTACCTTAGCATGGACGTTAACTGCTCCGGCAGCTTGTGACGTACCAAGAACCCCTGGCATAAACCTTACAGCAACTACAAGCGGTACAGCAAGCTGGACAGTACCAAACACAGGCTCGCCTGCAGGTTACGAGTATGCAGTAACGGCGTTAAACACACCGCCAGCAAGTGGTACAGCTACTACTACAGAGACATCTGTTACTGTATCTGGCTTTGAGGCCAATGCAAATAATTATCTACATGTACGATCTGTTTGTGGTGATGACGGCGTGAGCGAATGGGTAACGTATGCTTTCTTTAGCGGTTACTGTATTCCGGAAAGCACAACATCATCTGCTCACTATATTTCTCAAATAAAAACTACCGGAGCAGAAGTTAACTTTACAAGCACAAGTACCGGCTTTAGCGCTTATACAGATTATACAAACACATATTCTGTAACAACATACCCTGGCGGTTCTTTTGCAATTCAGGCATCAGGATCGGTAACAGAGAACATGTACCTTTATAATGTATGGGTAGACTGGAATAAAAACTTTGATTTTTCTGAGTCTGAAAGAGTAATAAGCAGTACCAGAGTATTGTCTCCGGCAATAATAGGTAACATAGCTGTACCCGTAGGTACACCTGAAGGAACTTACAGGATGAGGATAAGAAATGCATTTACTAACACTTTTATACCTGTGTGTGGCGATGTAACATCGGGAGAAGCAGAAGACTATACTATTGTTGTAGGCCCTGCCCCTACTTGTTATCCTCCTTTTTTACCTATCATAGCAGCATCAGATGTTACTACTGCAAATCTTAGCTGGAGCGTACCGTTATTAGGATCTCTGCCAGCAGGATATGAATATGTATTTGGCCCATCGGCAGCAATTCCTACAGGAAACGGTACTGCTACTACTGAAAGATTTATTTTTGATGAACCTTATGACCCTTCGGTCTCTAATTATCTTTTTGTTCGTAGTACCTGCGGCGAAGGCGAATATAGCCAGTGGGCAAGTGCCTCTGCTCTTGATGTTGCATCGCCAGAGCTTACTGTAAATAATGTAATAGTTTACAAAGACAACAACGCTATAAACATAACTACAGGCACAACCTTAATGACCGGTGTTACTATATATGACATTCGCGGAAGTAAACTTTATACTCAAAGCAACATTAATGCTACCAATGCAGCAATTACCAACCTGCAAATACAGCAGCAGGTAATTATTGTAGAAGTTACAACTGCAAAAGGTAAAGTGAGTAAGAGAATTGTTTTCTAATATATTTGTTGTTTGTACTTAATTTGTGAAAATCCCCACGCTTACGCGTGGGGATTTTTTGTTATAATAACATGTCATTGGTAAGCTTTAAAACAGTTGTATTACTAAAAACCACAACAGTAAACGGTAATTTACTGTAAATGTAACCCTTAGCAATTTTTTCATTATTAATATGTCACGGTATGTCACATATCATGTCACGCTTTATCACACTCCTATAAATGTGTAAAGTAGTTTTTATGTTTAATTTTATCGCGCCTGAATATACGTTTTGAGTATGACCTCTGTTTTACTAAATCATAAATTTATATTTAAGCGCAAAAAGAAAACAAAAACAAACATGAAAAGACATTACAACTTAGCACCTCTGGATTTCGGCATCTCCCTCCCTCCCGTGTTTAGAGGTAGCCGGTTAATTGCCGGATTTACAAGAATGGCATTGCTTATAGCACTACCGCTATTTATTTTAAGTTCTGTACAAACTTTTGCGCAAACAGAACTATGCATACCAGCCCCTGATTATGTAGATGGCGATGGTATAACAAATGTTACCGTAGGGAGTATAAATAACAACACACTACTTGAAACTCCAAATTATGGCGATTACACAGCACAGGTAGTAAATCTGGGCCGTGGGGTATCTTACCCATTAAGCATAAATATTACTACAGGCTCTGCCTTTAATGTCAAGGCTTGGATAGACTGGAATAATAACAATATTTTTGAAACAACAGAACAGATTCTAACAGAAATAACTGATGCAACCACTACAGCTACTGTAACAGGAAATATTGCTGTTCCTGGAGCAGCTACATTGGGCAATCATCGTTTAAGGATTGGTATAACGCCAGATTATGCCGCACCGGTTTTACCTTGTTACACAGGGTTTAATGCTGCAGCTTATGAAGATTATACAATTAATGTAACCACTACTCCTACGTGTTTTTTACCAAGTAACTTAACCGTAGCTAACGCCGGCCAGGCAACAATAAACCTAAGCTGGGCAGCACCTGCTAATGGCACAACGCCTACAGGATATGAGTATGCTATAACAACCACACCTACACCCCCCACAAGCGGAACTGCAGTTACAACAACATCTGCAACGGGCATAACTGTACCAATGGATGTAACAGGATATATTTATGTAAGGGCAAATTGTGGCAATAGCAACTACAGCGAGTGGGTAGCCGCCAGTTTTTACAACGGTGTTTGTGTACCTGCCCCAGCCTTAGTAAACGGAGAAGGTATTACCAACTTTACAGTAGGTACTATTAATAATGAAACCCTTACAGAAGATGGCAACTATGGTAACTACTCAAATCTTTCGGTAAATATTGGGCAGGGAGTTACAAAAGCTTTTAACTTAACTCTAAGCACAGGATCTGCGTACAGATTAGGAATTTGGGTAGACTGGAACAACGACCTTGATTTTGATGATGAAGGCGAACGTATATACTCAGGTACATCTGCCGACAGGGCTGTAGATGTAGTTTTTGGCACTATAACTGTTCCTTCAAATGCTTCACTTGGTGCCCACCGTTTAAGAGTAGGTAGCGGCCTAACATTTGGCCAGGATATAACACCTTGCTTTAACGGATTCTTAGGATCTTATGAAGATTATACTATAAACGTTACTACACCACCAAGCTGCTTTACACCACTAAACCCTGCAGGGGTAAGCGTAGCAACCGGCGTTGCAAACATAATCTGGACGGCTCCCTCTTTGGGTACTCCCCCGGCAGGTTACGAGTATGCAGTTACAACAACAGCCACTCCTCCTGCAACAGGTACTGCCGTTACCGCTACGAGTGCTAACAATGTAACTGTAACAGCTAATGCAGTTAATTATATACATGTAAGAACCAATTGCGGAGGCAACGACTACAGCGAATGGATGACAGCCACGTACTACAACGGCTATTGTACACCAGAGCCACGCTACATGGATGGCGATGGTATTACAAATTTTACCCTTGGCACCATTAATAATCCTACGGGAGTTGAGAATGGTAACTATGGCGATTATACAGCGCAAATTGCAGATTTGGGCAGAGGAGTAAATAAACAATTCAGCATCGGATTTAGCACTGCTAATAATGCCTATGCTACAAAAATATGGATAGACTGGAATAACGACCTTGATTTTAACGATGAAGGCGAACTGGTTTATACAGGCACATCAGCAGCGGCACAAAGCACTACATTAAGAGGCTATATTGCTGTTCCGTTAACAGCTACTTTAGGCAACCACCGTTTAAGAATAGGCTCCCTACCGGCAGACCGCGAAGGCCCGGTTGCCTGTTCTGACAATTTGTATGGTGTTTTTGAAGATTATACTGTAAATGTAATTGCCGCACCAAGCTGCTATGCTCCAGTTAATTTTACAGCATCATCCCAAGGTTCGGGATTTGCTACTCTAAGTTGGGCTGCGCCTGCCCTTGGCAGTACTCCGGCAGGATACCAATATGCGGTAACTACAACTGCCACCACTCCTGCTACAGGCATAGCAACAACGGCAACAACCATAAATAATTTAGCAATTACACCTAATGCTACTAATTACCTGCATGTAAGGACAAGCTGTGGCGGAACAGATTTTAGCGAGTGGTTAACTCTTCCTTTATACAATGGGTACTGTACACCTGCCCCGGCAACTGTAGATAATGAAGGCATTACAAATGTTACTATTGGCAGTATAAATAATACTACTACAGGCCAGGACACTTATAATGATTTTTCTGCACAGGTGGCAAATATTGGCCAGGGTGTTACACAACAATTTAGCATAAGTTTATACACTGGTAACCAGTATAATGTAAAAATATGGGTTGACTTTAATGACGACCTTCTTTTTGAAGAAAGCGAATTAATTTTTGACGATATATCTGATGAAGGAATAAGGGCAGTTATAAGAAGTACTTTTACAATTCCTGTAACGGCACCACTGGGTAACCACCGTTTAAGAATAGCAGCCGGACCTAATGGTAATGCAATTACACCGTGCGATATTCTGTATTTTGGCGCTTATGAAGATTATACAATAAATGTTACTGTGCCACCTACTTGTTATTCACCTTTGGACCCTGAAGCAACAGTTATAGCATCTGGCAATGTAAATTTAAGCTGGACGGCGCCGGCGCTGGGCAATGCACCAATGGGTTATGAGTATGCTGTTACAACAAGTGTAACATCTCCAGAGTCTGCAACGTCTACTACAGCAACAGCTATTACAGGCTTTCCGCTTGCTGCAGATGACACCTACTATTACCTACATGTAAGAACAAATTGTGGAAATAACGACTTTAGCGAATGGGTAATTTCTGAAAGATTTAAATTTACACGAGGCGACATATGCAGTAATGCAATAAACCTTGGCACGCAAACAAGCCCTTTAACCGCAAGTAATGAAGGTGCTGCCGATAATTATGAGACTACCTGTAATAGTGGCAATGGCGCAGATATATACTACTCTATAGAGGTGCCAAATGGTTATACACTAACAATAGGCGTAACAGAGTCTGATTATCAATATGTAGCTGCTGCATTTTATGGCAACTGTATAAACCGTGTAGATTTATCGTGCACTGGTAATGGCGATGAAGAACAAAATACGATTTACGAAAACATATCGGGATCGCCAAAAACAGTATATTGGGTTCAGGATGGGGCTAATGGGTCTACGGGCACATTTACTTTAGAGTGGTCATTAGCTCCTCCTGCTGCCTGCGACAAGCCAAGAGAACTTGATACGTTTATAACATCGCTTACAACAACAAACATAAGCTGGATAGTGCCTAATACAGGGGCACCTGCAGGTTATGAGTATGCCGTTACAACCGAAGAGACACCACCCGCAAGCGGCACTTATACTACAGAGACATCTGCTACAGGTGTTGCTGTAAATCCTAACGTAAATAGCTTTTTACACGTACGCTCTGTATGTGGCGAAGAAAGTACAAGCACTTGGGTAACATTACCTTTCTTTAGCGGATATTGTTTACCTACAAATACAAACTCTACAGAATATTATATAAATGGTGTTACAACTACCGGCGCATTAACAAACATTGCCAGCACGAGCGCAACATTTAGCGCCTATACAGACTATACAGCTACACAACAAGTAGTTACCTATGCGGGTGGCTCGTTTATACTACATGTTACAACACCTAACCCATCTAATACATACTTATACAATGTGTGGATAGACTGGAACAATAATTACGACTTTACAGACGAAGGTGAAAAAGTAGTTAACACAGGAACATTAACATCGCCTGTAACACTGCCAAGCATTGCAGTGCCTCCGGGAACTCCGATAGGGTCTTACAGGATGAGGATACGTAACGCACATTCGGGAGTTTTAAATTCTCCTTGTGGCGAACAGGGCTTTGGCGAGACAGAAGATTATATAATTAATGTTATTGCAACACCAACTTGTTTCCCCCCGTTTAACCCTACAATAAGTGCATCGGATGTTACAACTGCAAACCTAAGCTGGGCTCCACCACTATTAGGATCTGTACCGGCAGGATATGAATATGTGTTTGGTCCATCAGCGTCTGTACCTACAGAGCCAGGCATTGCTACTGATGCAATATTTATATTTGATGCAGAGTACGACCCTGCTCAATCTGCATATTTGTTTGTGCGAAGCGTTTGTGGAGAAGGCGAATACAGCGACTGGGCTCCTGCAGAGTTACTTGGTATAAATACACCCCAACTTACTGCTAACAACGTGATTGTTTATAAAGAAGGCAATGCGGTAAACATAACCTCTAACAAAACTTTAATGACAGGTGTTACAGTTTATGATACAAGAGGCAGAATACTTTATAACCAAACAAATATTAATACTACCCAAACATCTATTACAAACATGCAAATACAGCAGCAGGTAATTATAATAGAGGTTACAACAGCAAAAGGAAAGGTAAGCAAAAGGATTGTTTTTTAATACTTTTTATAGCTTTTAGTATACTTAAGCCCCACGCAAATGCGTGGGGCTTTTATATTTTTATGGCTATATGCCTGGTTAATTATAACAAGGGCACCTTTAAACATACAATTAATTACAAGATTAACAAAAATATTTAAAACACCTGTACACATTAAGAAAATCAGTGTAAATAATACATATAATTTCATTACTTTGCACCACAAATCATCAACCATAAACCATGAGAAAAAATTATTCAGTTAATTTAAAAAAAGGCAGCTTTTTTTCAACATTAAAAAACATATCATTTAGCATAACTAAAGCTAAGGCAACACTCTTACTTACAGTATCTGCATCATTATTTACCCCGGCCATTGTTTTAGCACAAACAGGCGAAACCTGTGCTACAGCAATTAACCTTGCTACACTTACAAGCCCGTACAGCTCGAGCACTTTTAATAAAGCTAACGATGCCCAGCCAGTTTGTGCTACAGGTGCTTCACCCGATTTATTTTATTCAATAGTAGTTCCCAGCAACGATGTATTAACAATAGGCCAAACCGTAGCTAATTATGACTTTGCCAATTCAATTTTTTATGGAAGCTGCGGTAACCAGACAGCTATAAGATGTACAAATTTTGCAACACAAAGTACCGTGTGGCAAAACTTAACAGGTTCGTCGCAAACGGTATACTGGCTGCAGGATGGCCTTGATGGTGATGCCGGCACATTTACATTGCAATGGTCTGTTACACATCCACCTGCATGCGACATACCTACAAATGTAGATGTGGCTATAACTTCGCCTTCTGCCGTTACAATAAGCTGGGCTGTACCTAATACAGGTTCGCCTACAGGATACCAGTATGCCGTTACTACATCGTCTACAGCACCTGCAAGCGGCACAGCAACATCGCAACTAACACTTGCAAATATTGCAGCAACACCAAATACAAATAATTTTTTACACGTACGTTCTGTATGCGGCGGTACAAATGGCAACAGCGAATGGGTAACTTATGCATTTTATGGCGGCTACTGTGTACCTGCTAATACAACATCTACCAGTTATTATATAAGCGGCATAACTACTACCGGCGGAGAAACTAACATTGCTAATACGGGTACAGGGTTTAGCGGCTATACTAATTATTCTGCTAACTATTCTGTATCAACATATGCCGGTGGTTCATTTGCAATTACAGCTACACATGCGTCTGGCCCATCTATTTATGGTGTGTGGGTAGACTGGAACAATGACTATGAATTTACTCAGGACGAACGCAGTATTTTCTCAGGAGCCTTAGCATCTCCAGCCTCATTAGGTAGTGTAATTGTTCCTGCAAGCACTCCGGTAGGCCAATACAGAATGAGAATTCGTAATGCAAATCAGGGATCGCCTTCGCCATGTGTAGATCATGCATGGGGAGAAGCAGAAGATTATACCGTAAGCGTTATAGAGATTACAGGATGCTTAACGCCTTATGCCCTTTCTGTATTACCATCAGACTCTAATCATGCTAACCTAACCTGGAGCATACCTATAATAGGAGCTTTACCATCGGGTTACGAATATGTTTTTGGCACCACTCCAACTCAGCCACAAGGTGCTGGTACTTTTGTTACAGATACCTTTATGAATGATGCACCCTATAACCAGGAACAATCTGCTTACCTGTTTGTTCGTAGTGTTTGCGCCGAAGGAGAATACAGCCCGTGGATAAGTTATCAGGTTTTAGGCACTAATTCGCCAGAACTTACTGCTAATGATGTTGTTGTTTACAAAGAAAACAACACTATAAATATAACAACAGGCACTACCCTAATGACAGGTATTACTATTTATGATATGAGTGGCAGGACACTGTACAGCCAAACTAACATTAATAGTACCAAAACTACAATTAACAGTTTACAAATACAGCAACAGATAGTTATTGCAGAAGTTATAACTACTAAAGGAAAAGTGAGCAAAAGGATTGTTCTATAACTATACTTTTTTTATAAATGAAAATCCCCGTGCCTGTGCACGGGGATTTTTGCATATATAATTTTGTTTACAACATCAAACCTGTATTTGTACTACATTTATACCCTGACAAATCAGAAAAGTGAGCAGCTAAAAAATTGTCTCTTTTTTATTTATGTTTAAAATATTTAAATACAAATGTTTATTATTGTTATGCTTTGCTATAATAACGGCAGCAAAGGCAAACGCGCAGAATAGTGAAAAAACCCTGACTCAAAAAATTGAGCAAAACAATAAACTCTACCAAATTAACATTGATGAGGCATTTAGGCAAATTGATGGTTTGCTTAATGATGCTGTTAAAGCCCATGACTCCCTATCTGAACTCGTGTTACGGGACAGGATTTGCCGTTACTATTATAGTAAGAATGACGTTGACAAACTCATAGATTCGTCAGATAGGTTAAAAAAGGCCGCTAATGCCTTTAAAAACAGCAATTATGAGGCAATGAGCCATGTGTACATGGCAGAGGCATATTCTATTAATTTGCTTCCAAAAAAGGCTCTTACAGAACTGGAAATTGCAATAGCAATTCTTGACAGCAATAAAACCCCAAATGCCAAGACTTTTTACACGAGGTGTAATGTGTTAGTTAGCCAGGCAAATATATATATTGACCAAAAAAACTATATTAAGGCGGCAGAGAAGATAAAAATGGCTGTTAAAAGTTTCCCGGGACACAAGGGTTCAGAATCATACAATAGTTTTCAATATGTAAATTATTCCAATCTTGGAGGCATTTATGTTAATTTAAATATAGATTCTGCTGCATACTATGCTCTAAAATCTATCAAATTTTCTCCGGGGCAGCAAATTGATGATAGGATAATGTCTCTTAATTACTACGTTTTAGGGAAAGGTCATCTTGCACACAACCGTACCTATAAGGCCCTACAATATTTTTTAAAAGCCGACAAAATAATTAAAGCAAATGGAGAATCGACAAATGCTGCAGACCTCTATCAAAATATTATAAGTATATATACCAGTCGTGGTGATTCATTAAAAGTTAGGGAATATAAGGATAAGTTACAGGAATATGAATTGTTTGTACTAAAAAGCAAATACAATTCCCTACAGAAAGTAATTAGCAAAGAAATTGATGAAAAACCCAATTCTGGAAACAATTTGCCATTAATTAAATTAGGCATTTGTGTTATAATTGTATTTACAATAATGGTTGTAATCATTTACAGAAGAAGAAAATCGCTAAAATTAAACGAGCCAAAAGACGATACAATTAGTACTGGAGAATATGAGCTGTTATTAGAAATGATAAAGAAAGATGATTCTTCTTTTATATATACTTTCGAAAAACTTTACCCTGATTTTTCTAAAAATTTGCTGAGTGCATGCCCGCAGCTGGTTCAGACAGAAATTGAGTTTTGTGCACTGCTAAAAATGAAATTATCTACCAAACAAATTGCCCATTTAACCTTTATTGAGACGCGTACCGTACAAAATAAAAAGCACCGCATTCGCAAAAAATTAAATTTACCCGCAGATATGGATATTTATCAATGGTTTGATACATTGTAATATATGGATTTAAATTATTGACAATCAGTATAGAGTATGTAATAAGTATCTCATAAAGCTGTAAAAGTAATGTTTTGTGTAGTTATTTAAATGCAAAGATTTAACATTGTTTTTACATTTGACATATGTTAACCATTTAAAGAATCAATGAAAAAACTCTATAACTTTAAGCCGGTTGGATTGTTTAAATCCATCGCCGCAAAAAAGCTCTTACACACTGTAATGCTTTTAATAATCAGCACACCATTACTGGCACAAAATTCGATTTGCGTACCTGCATCGCCTTATGTAAATGGAAATGGCATTACGAATGTTACAATTGGCACCGTAAATAACACTACAGAACTTGAAACAGATAATTATGGCGATTATTCTGATCAAGTCGTGAATATTGGTCAGGGAGTTATCCAACCGTTTAGCATTACATTAAATACTTTGGATGCTTATACTGTAAAAATTTGGGTAGACTGGAACAATAATTTGGCATTTGACGAAGATGAAGAGGTATATAACGGCACATCTGAACGTAGCCCAATGGCCGAATTAAGAGGCACTTTTACAGTTCCGGCAACAACAACGTTAGGCAATCACAGGCTGAGGATTGGTGGAATAGTCGATTGGGCAGGTACGCCCACACCATGTTCTACCGACGAATTTTATACAGTTTTTGAAGATTATACTGTAAACATTACAACGCCACCCTCTTGTTTTACACCTATAAATGCTGTTGGCATAGCAACTGCACCGGGCAGCGCTGGTTTATCCTGGACAGTTCCCGCTGCGGGCGGATTACCGGCCGGTTATGAGTATGTTGTAAGCACAAGCAGTACATTACCTACTGGTAATGGTATAGCCACTAATGCATTGACTGCAACAGTAACTATAGAGAACAATGTGTTTTACTATTTGCATGTTAGGACAAATTGCGGTAATGGAGATTACAGCCAATGGATAACATCTGCAAAGTTTAGGTATACTTTAGGGGATACTTGTGCTACGGCAATTAACCTGCAAACGCTTACAAGCCCATATACATTTAGTACAATAGGTGCTAATGATGATTATTCAAATTCATGCTCGGATAATACTGCACCGGATATATTTTATGCAATAGAGGTACCCCTGGGATATGTTTTTAATTTACAACAAACAGATGCTGATTACAATTCGCTGCATACCATCTTCTACGGAAACTGTACTACAGGCACAACATTAGAATGTAATGGTTACGGAAACTCTGGCATAGATTGGGAAAACACAACAGGTACTACACAAACGGTATACTGGGTACAGTACGGGTATAGTAACTCCGGAGCCTTTACATTACAATGGACGTTAACACCCCCACCGGCGTGTAATATACCACGAAATGTTACCGGAACAATGACATCGCTAACCACGGCCGATATAAGCTGGACAGTACCCGTTACCGGTAACCCAACAGAATACGAATATGCTGTTACTCAAAGTCAGACCCCGCCTACGTTAGGAACTACAATAACTACAAACTTATCGATATCAGGTATTACAACCGTAGGAAATGTATTGAACTATGTACATGTACGCACAAAATGTGGAGTGAACGAATTTAGCGAATGGGTAACTTATACATTCTATTCGGGTCACTGTGTACCAAATTCGTTATACCTTAATTACTATAATATTACAAGTTTTACTACAAGCAACGGAACGCCGGATATAGCAAATAACGTAGCGCAAATTAACCCTTACACTAACAATTTTGATACTATGGCAGTAGGCCAGCAACCCGGCAATGCCTTTAGCTATGCTGTAGGGGTAGACGATTACACAAATGTGGCAATATGGGTAGACTGGAATAACGACCTTGATTTTAGCGATACCGGTGAGCTTATGGCAACTCATGTTTACTTAGGTGTTAACGAAATTTATACAGGATCTATAATTATACCTGCCGCTACACCGCCAGGCAATTACAGGATGAGGGTACGTTCCCGCGATGCAAGGTTTGGAAATCCCTGCGCCGTTTACGATTATGGTACTGCTCAGGATTACGCCATAACTGTTGGCAATCCTCCCACATGTTTTAACCCTGTAAATGTTACAGGTACAGCATCAGCCACGGGTACAGCAATTTTAAGCTGGTCCCCGCAAAATGCAGGCAACACCCCTGTAGGGTATGAATATGCCGTTTCAACATCTGCAGATATTCCTGATGCCGTAATGACTACTACCAGTACTACTGTAGAAAACTACCCTGTGCTGACAGACGGAACCAACTATTACCTGCATGTAAGGACCAATTGTGGTAACGGAGACTACAGCCAGTGGGTAACCTCTGTAAAGTTTAGGTATCTTGAGGGCGATACCTGCGGGTCTGCTATAAACCTTACACCTTTTACCAGCCCTTACTCTTCTACTACAGCAGGTGCCGCTGATGATTATACGCCGGTTTGTGGAAGTAATACGTATGCGCCTGATATGGTTTATTATATAGAAGTACCAAACGGATATACGTTAATTACTGAATTAGTAACGAGCAATTACAATTCTAATTATTCTATATTTTATGGCGACTGCATAAATCAGTCACCAATTGCATGTTTACTGTCGGGAGGTTTCCCTGTTCCCTGGCAAAACCTAACAGGCAATACACAAAATGTTTACTGGATTCAGGATGGCGGAGGTACCGACGCGGGCGAATTTACCATTTCATGGAGTTTCCTGCCACCACCTCCTTGCGATATTCCTTTAGATCTTGCTGTTAACAGCACATCGCTTACAAGCGCTTCTGTAAGTTGGGAACTACCTAATACCGGCACACCGGCAGGTTATGACTATGCAGTTACGCAATCAGAAACACCTCCCGAAAATATAGTATTTACGACAGAGTTGTCGGCCACGGTTAACAATGTAGTAGCAAATGCCACTAATTACCTGCATGTGCGCAGCAATTGTGGAGAAACAGATGGCGTTAGCGACTGGGTAAAAATCCCCTTCTTTAGTGGTTATTGTGTGCCTGAGAATACAGATGAGAATTATTACATAACGAGTATAAGCACTACAGGTGCCCAAACAAACTTTACAAGTACTAATACTAACTTTAGCGCTTATACAGATTATACAACACAACATAGTGTTACCAGTTATCCGGGCGGTTCATTTAATGTGCAGGCTACAGCACCCGTAGCAACAAATGCTTATTTATACAGTGTATTTGTAGACTGGAATAACGATTATGACTTTACAGATGCAGGAGAAAGAGTTATAAATACGGCTACCTTAACATCGCCTGCAAACCTGGGCAGCGTTATTGTTCCTTCGCAAATACCGTTAGGCTCTTACAGGATGAGGATAAGGAATTTGTTTGTAGGCTCTCCCGTTAACTCTTGTGGACCGGGACTCGGCGAGGCAGAAGACTATATATTAAATGTTGTGGCAACACCTTCGTGCCTGCCTCCATTTAACCTTTCTGTAACCCCTACGGATATTGGCTATGCAAACCTTAATTGGAGCCCACCTCAGCTCGGGGGTGTACCCACAGGATACGAATATGCGTTTAGCTCTGTAGCAAGTGCGCCTGCACCGGGAGTGAGTGGCACATTTACCGCTTCCTTCTTTGTGAGCGATGTACAATATGACCCTGCACAATCTGTATACCTTTTTGTTCGCAGCATTTGTGGCGACGGAGATTTTAGTTCGTGGACAGCGCCAACCAGTATTCTTGGCACTACTACCCCGGAGTTACTGTCTAACAGTGTAATTGTATACAAAGAAAACAGCACTATAAATATTACATCGGGCAGTATAGTAATGAAAGGGGTTACCATTTATGATACCCGCGGCAGGAAATTGTATAGCCAGGCCGATATTAATAATACGCACGCCGAAATTACTAACCTGCAATTGCAACAGCAGGTACTTATTATAGAAGTTGCTACTATTAAAGGAAAAGTTAGCAAAAGAATAGTTTACTAAATGTTTGTTGTTTGTCCGTAATTTGTGAAATCCCCACGCGCTGCGTGGGGATTTTTATTTGATGTAAAGGCTATTTCGCAACTCGCTAACTTTAACTATATTTGCCGATTAATACCTACCTTTACCGGTATGCCCGCGTAAGCGATAGAGGCGGTATCCCCGTAGCGTAGCGAAGGGATATAGCCGAAAGCGCGACACCGGAATGTAATGGAGGTGGTACGCCCTAAAAATTGATATACGAAGAAGATGAAGCATATTAGGAATTTTTGCATTATTGCACATATTGACCACGGAAAAAGTACCCTGGCCGACCGCCTGCTGGATGCCACACAAACGGTAACAAAGCGCGAAAGTCAGGCGCAGTTGCTTGATAATATGGACCTTGAGCGCGAACGTGGTATTACCATTAAGAGCCATGCCATACAAATGGAGTATACATATAAAGGTCAGGAATATATTCTTAACCTTATAGATACCCCGGGCCACGTAGATTTTTCGTATGAAGTATCGCGTTCTATTGCGGCCTGCGAGGGTGCACTGCTTATTGTAGATGCTGCCCAGAGCATACAGGCGCAAACTATTAGTAACCTGTACCTTGCATTAGAAAATGACCTGGAAATTATTCCGGTTCTTAATAAAATAGATTTACCAAGTGCTAACCCGGAAGAGGTAAGCGACGATATTGTAGACCTTTTAGGCTGCAAGCTCGAAGATATTATACCTGCCAGCGGTAAAACCGGCCTTGGTGTAGAGGCTATACTTGCCGCCATTATAGAGCGCATCCCTGCTCCTAAAGGCAACCCGGATGAGCCGTTACAGGCGTTGATATTCGACTCGGTATACAATCCGTTTCGTGGTATCGAGGTTATCTTCCGTGTTATAAACGGATCGATTAAAAAAGGCCAGAAAATTAAATTTATGGCTACCGGCAACGAATATTTTGCCGACGAGATTGGTACGCTTAAACTTAACCAGGTCCCTAAACAAATTGTGAGTGCGGGCGATGTTGGTTACCTGATTTCGGGTATTAAAGAAGCTAAAGAGGTTAAGGTGGGTGATACACTTACCGATGCCAAAAACCCTACCCAAAATATGGTAAGCGGTTTTGAAGATGTAAAACCAATGGTATTTGCCGGTATTTACCCAGTAGATACAGAGGATTATGAAGAGCTGCGCAACTCTATGGAAAAACTGCAGCTTAACGATGCTTCGCTGGTGTTTGCACCCGAGAGTTCGGCGGCACTGGGTTTTGGTTTCCGATGCGGCTTTTTAGGGATGCTGCACATGGAAATTATCCAGGAGCGTTTAGAGCGTGAGTTTGATATGACAGTTATTACTACGGTGCCCAACGTATCGTACCTTGCCTTTACCAAAAAAGAGCCTGAAAAAGGGTTTATAGTTAACAACCCGAGTGACCTGCCCGAGCCTTCCAGACTGAGCCATGTAGAGGAGCCGTATATTAAAGCTACGATAATTACAAAGTCGGACTTTGTGGGTAACGTAATGGGCCTTTGTATAGAGAAACGTGGCATTATTACCCACCAGACCTATCTTACTACAGAGCGTGTAGAGCTTAACTTTGATATGCCGCTTGCCGAGATCGTATTCGACTTTTACGACCGCCTTAAAACGGTATCTAAAGGCTATGCCTCGTTTGACTACTCTCCTATAGGCATGCGTACCTCAAAACTTGTGCGCCTTGACATATTGTTAAATGCACAGCCGGTAGATGCGCTATCTGCATTGATACACGAAGACAACGCCTACAACATAGGTAAAAAAATGTGCGAAAAGCTTAAGGAACTTATACCGCGCCAGCAGTTTGATATTCCTATACAGGCGGCTATTGGGGTAAAGGTAATTAGCCGTGAAACGGTTAAGGCATTACGTAAAGACGTTACCGCGAAATGTTATGGTGGAGATATTTCGCGTAAGCGTAAACTTCTTGAAAAACAGAAAAAAGGTAAGAAACGTATGCGCCAGGTAGGTAATGTGGAAATTCCGCAGGAAGCCTTTATGGCGGTGCTTAAGCTTAATGATTAAAGTTTAGATTTTTAGATGTAAGATGATAGATATTAGATCCCGCTTTTTGGCGGGATTTTTTGTAGATTTAAGTAACAAACTAATATTTTGTTATACATTTGATATATGTTGAATAATTGTAAAAGCTACTAATGGGGACTTTTGTCATTTCAGACGTGCATGGATGTAATGATGCTTTTAGAAAGGCATTGAAACTTATTAAACTCAAAAAAACTGATACTTTAATATTATTAGGTGATTTAATAGATAGAGGAGAAGACAGTAAAGGTGTCATAGATACGGTTTTATTGCTAATAGAACATGAGTTTAATATAATTTGTTTAAAAGGTAATCATGAACAAATGTTTCTTGATGCTTTTGATAATATACAATCAAAAATAAATTGGTTGAAAAACGGCGGCGATTCAACTTTATCAAGTTTTTACACCTCCTCAATTGAAAAAATTCCAGATAAATATATTGATTTTGTAAAATCATTTAAACTTTACTATGCCTATGATAATTATATATTTGTTCACGCTGGTTTAAATATGAAAATTGAAAATCCTTTTATAGATGAATATTCAATATTATGGATGAGAGATCAAGAAAATTATCTTAATCAGAATTGGATAGGAAATCGACTAATAATTCACGGTCATAACCCAACGACTCGTAATGAAATAGAAAGAAGTATAAATAATCTTAACAATATTATTTGTGTCGATAATGGATGTTTTTTTAACAGAGAAGGTTATGGTAATATTTGCGTGTTACAACTAGAAACCATGACATTAAATTTTATTAATGCTCAACGATGAAAGTATTAAATATAATCAATAGGGGCGGTTTCGGAATTATAGAAAAAGTAGAATTGGATTCTGGAGAAGTTTATGCGAGGAAAACATTCTCACCTAATAGTTCAATTACAAATCCAGAACTAATAGGTAAATTAAGACAACGTTTTATTCGAGAAGTCAAAACACAAGAAAAACTTCCTACAGATTTATTTATTGCAATTGTTGGTTCAGATTTATCCGGGGATAATCCTTGGTTTTTAATGCCCTTAGCGGACAAAGTCTTTTCAGATGAAATTATTAGATCCCGAGCGAATCATGTAATTCCTGAGGGCTTATCCGACATATTAAATTCACTAGAATATTTGCATTCCATTGGTTTAAAACATCGAGATCTAAAGCCACAAAATATTTTATATCAAAATGGAAAATGGAAATTGGCGGACTTTGGACTGATTTCATCAGATAAAGAGTTTTTATCTTTAACAATTTCTACAACGGATTCAGCTTGGGGAACTACACTATATTGCGCTCCAGAACAGATGACAGATTTTAAACATGTAACACATCATGTTGATATTTATTCTTTTGGGGCAATCCTATATGAAATATTCGGAAAAGGTACTAGGATACCTTATAGCGAATCCACTGCCGATGGACCAATTGGCGTAATTATAGAAAAATGCACTAAGGAAAAGAAAGAAAAGCGTTTTCAAAATATTGATTCATTAAGAAATGCATTATTATATACTTTAGCAACGCATGGTTTAATTACACCCGCAGTTAAAGTTAAAGAATGGGTTACAAAATTAGGTGATATAGAAAGTTGGGATTATGATATATTAGATAGTTTTGTTGTGTTAATTCGAAGAGCGACTCAAAATGAATTAAGTATTTTGTATGAAATTGATAAAGATATCTTGAATGTGTTTAAAAAGGTAAGTGTAGATTTATGGAATGATTTTGCATTACTGTATTTGAAATGGGTAGATGAAACTAATTTTCAATTTGATTATTGTGACGTTATTATTGGGCAAATTCAAAAAATCTACGATGATACTGATGATCTAGAAATTAAGACAGTTGCCGTATTAGCAGCAGCAGAATTAGGTAGAAGTCATAATAGGTATTATGTTATGGGATTTGTTATAAAAATGGCTAGTCCATCAATAGATGATAATTTAGCTTTTAGAATAGCGTTGGAAATTGACATCGATGAAGTCCGTTATAAGGAAAATTTTTGTAGATGTGTTGAAGGTATTAACCGTTCGTTAATTTCTTATCACCCCAAAATCCAAGGCGCATTAGTTTAGTGATCCATTATCAAGATAAAAGGACACTCTTTGTAACTTGCACGCTGTAAATTTGCAACTTAAATTGGGCGATAGCCAAAAAAAAATCACTGTAACACCATCTTTCATCCCCACATTTATTTGTACCTTTTCATAAACAAAATGCCATGCCTAAAACAGCCATTATACTTGGTGCCAGTGGCGCTACGGGAAGCGAACTTTTGCAACTCCTCCTGGCCGACAGCCGATACAGTATTATAAAAATCTTTGTGAGGAAAAGCCTTAACATAGCCAGCCCTAAAATAGAGGAACATAGTATTGATGTGCTGCAACTGGAAAAGTATGCGCCTGACTTTACCGCCGACGAAGTGTATTGCTGCGTAGGCACCACCAAAGCTAAAACGCCTGATAAAGACGAGTACTATAAAATAGACTTCGGGATTCCTGTTACAGCGGCTAAGTTGGCCAAGGCAACTGGTATTGCGACTTATATAGTAGTTTCGGCAGTGGGAGCGAGCAAAAGCAGCAGCATTTTTTACAGCCGTACCAAAGGTGAAATGCAGGAAGCTGTACAGCAACAAAATATTGCCCACACGTACATTTTACAGCCGTCGCTTATTGTGGCGCAACGATCAGAATCGCGCGTAATGGAGCAATTGTTTATTGGGTTGTGGAAGTTAGTCAACCCACTGCTTTGGGGTGGCGCTGCCAAATACAAAAGCGTTACCGCCGCCAATATTGCAAAGGCTATGGTGTGGCTGGCGAATAACAACTACCCTGATGTTATTGTAACAAGCGATAAAATAAATGATTTGGTGAAGAAAGTATAGGCTATTGGCAAGCCTAACTTTGCAACTTTGTATTTTCATAACTTTGCTGCTCTGTAAACTCTGCAACTTAAAATGGACGATACCCCAAAAAAATTCGACCGCATAGTAGCCATCCTCATCCAGCTACAATCTAAAAAAGTGGTGAGGGCGCAGGAACTTGCCGAACGTTTTGGTGTGAGCCTCCGCACCATTTACCGCGACATGCGCTCACTGGAGGCTTCCGGAGTGCCGTTATATGGCGAGGCCGGTACAGGCTACTCGCTGGTAGATGGTTACAAGCTGCCGCCGGTTATGTTTACCAGGGAAGAAGCAGCAAGTTTTATTGCCGCGGAAAAACTGGTGCAAAAATTTACCGATAAAGCATTGGGCGGATCGTACAACAGCGCGATGTATAAAATTAAGTCGATCCTTAAAAATGAGGATAAAGACTGGCTGCAAAGCATGGAAGAAAATCTGCTGATGCAGCAAACTCAAACTCTGGCACCCGACCCTGTGCCTAATGTGCTTGCCGAGCTTATGAAAAGCAGTGCCGAAAAATACTGCGTTACCCTGCATTACCAGGCTATGGATGCCGAAAGCATAAGCCAACGCCTTATAGAGCCCGTAGGCATTTTTCATGATTACAGCAACTGGTATGCCATAGGTTTCTGCCACTTGCGCAACGACTACCGGCAATTTCGCACCGATCGTATTTTTGGCATAAAGCCAACGCAGCAACCGTTTACCCGCCAGCACCAGCCTTTAGAACATTATCTTAAAAAAGACCAGAAGCCCTGCGACACCACTAAAGTACGCATGCTGGTAGACCCTAAGTTTGCCCGCTACCTGAGTACAGAAAAATACAATCATGGCTTTATATCTGAAGCTATAACTAAAGATGGTATAGAAATGCTGTTTATGGCACGCGATATTAAACAATGGTTTCCGCGGTGGTACATGATGTATGCTGATTTTGCCACCATCCTCGAGCCGCAGGAACTTATAGATACTGTAGCCCAATTGTTAGAAAATTACAGCAACCGCCTTATAGCAAAACATCCCGAAAGCCTGTAGCCCTCGGGATGTATACGTTTACAATTAATAACGGTCCCAAAAGAACGGCGGCTCTATGCCTAATGCCCTAAGGTACACATAGCCCTGTGCGCGATGATGTATCTCGTTGTCTATAAAGTAAAAGATATTTTGCAGGACAGGGAAATTGTATTGCCCAAAAAGATTGAACATTTCTTCAAATTGTTCTTCTCTAAGCGCATCCCAGTCACGGGTAATGGCATCTGTAGCGGCATCCCAGGCTGCTAAATATTCGGCCTTTGTGGTAAAGGTTGCTGCCTCTTCATTAAAGGTCGATGCGCTACGCTCTACAATAGCTTTAATACCGGGGGCACCTATTGCAAGAAGTTCTGTAACCAGTTTGGCGAATGGGCGCATACCGCCAATAGAAAATTCGAAAAAATCGCTCTCAGGGAATTTGTCAATAACCTTACGTGTAAGGGCGCGGTGGCCAATCCAGTGGTTTAATAATTCCTGTTTGCTGATGATTTGAGTTGTTGTTTCCATAATAATTTGCTGTTATTGATTTATACTGCAAATGTATTTTACGGTAATGACAACAGTATGTCAGCAGTAAATCCCGAGATCTGTTTTTTATGGCACAAACCAAAAATTATTTTTATTCTGAGGATAATTCTCCCTTTGGAGTTGGGGGCACTTTCCTGAAATTAGGAAAAAAGAACGAACCCGGTTTTTGCTTAAAGTATTTCCAGATGGCTTTGGATATAGGGCCAAGCTCGGTTAGCGGGATGTTTCGGGAGCGGAATGCCAGCCCCATTGAAAGCCCAAAGCTCACCATGAAGTTTACCAGCCCAATGATGCCTATACCAAAAACACCCCACACGATCATATCGGTAGATACATTATAATTGGCTCCATACAGCCCCAGGGCAAGGTTACCGCTGGCGAAGGTTATGTGGCGAATATCAAGATCTAATCCAAGGAAAAAGCCTATAGATGCCGTGCTACCCATAAATACACCAAACCAAAAGTTAGACACAATACCCGCCCATTTACTTTCGAATAGCTTAGCAAGTTTTTGCGCCTTTACACGTCCAAAACTCTTTTTAAGTAGCGGATGTTCCTGTATTCGGTAGTATACATGACGGTATTTGTCGCGGTTGGCCACACTGCCTGCAATAATACCCGAAAGGAACAGGAACACACCGGCAATAGCTGCATGCAGTATGGCAGGCGACTCGATAGGGTTTAAATCTTCTATAAGGTGGTACCACTTGGTAAGCGCCAGGTTGTAATTAAATATCATATCTATAGCCCAGATGCCCAGCAACGCCACCGGAAATGCCACAATTACATTACCTACAAATGCTATAAACTGCGACCTGAATACCCGAGCAAAAAATTCGGCAAAGGCTTCGTGGTTCTCTACTTCGCCAGACTGGTTTTTTTTTCGGCCTTTTTCAAGGGCACGCACAAGCGCAGCGGCTGTCATAGCCGGTTGTTTTGTTGCCAGTGTAAAACCCAGCACATAAATAGCAATAAAGCCCATGGCGTAGTTCATGCTGTAAAAAAAGGCATGCCCAAAGGCACTGGTATCCATTTTAGAGAGGAATACCTTTATAATACACAGTATGCCCACGATGAGTCCCCCGCCGGAAGCATTCCAAAACATGGTAAAATACTCCTTACGGTCTTTAGTTATGTAATGTTCGCCGGTATCGGCAGTGTGTTGTGTAATTTCATACGACAATAATTGTGTGCTCTCGTTTATCAGCTTGCGCACATTGTTCTTGTCGCAATTATAGGTAATCAGTTTTTTAGCAAGGTCTATAGTGTCTTTTTTGGCACCTCCGGTTTCATCTATAACCAGCAGGGGTAGCAATACGGCAAGGCGCTCTAATTGTTGCCTTATGCGCAGCAGGCTCTGGTTTACCCGTAATGATATACCGTGCTTTGCACTATTTTTAAAAGCCAGCTTTACATAATCAGCACACTGGCTGCGGAGTACCGAAATTTGGCGGTAACCAATATCATCTGGAGAAACATAGTTACGTTTTTCTTCCAGCAGCTTATCAGACACCATTCCGAATTCCTTTGTATGGCAAGAAAGGGGCTTTCGAGGTTTTCATACTCGGGCACCATTTGTATAACCTCGCTTTCTAAAGCGCGCCCGGCAATACGGTGTATGAGTACCTCCATTGCAAAAATAAGTTCGGCAAGGGGGCTGCGCGATTCGGTAGAGGCGTAGAGCGACCTAAATTTAAGCATGTCAAACAGCTGTTCTAACTGTTCCTGCGGAATCTTTTCTATCCATTGTGGGTCGGTCTTTACATAAAACACCTGGTTAAGTACATATTCAAGCGTATCTTTTTGGGGCTGATCCGGAATTAATTTAGAAAACAGCCTCTTGCGCACTTCAGAGAAAAATACGGCATCGGTTAGGATACCGGCATCGGTAAGGATGTGGCTGAATTTCTTGTTTTTAAGGATGCCTTTTAAGTAAAGCGAAAGCCCCATGCAGTAGCGGTCGTTATCGCCAAGCAATTGCAGAAGTTCGGTTAAATCAACGTTGGGCATAACCTTATACCCCCGCGGCCGGATGATGGCTACAAGATCAGCAAGTAAGTCGGTTTCATCGGCTTTGTATTCCCAAAGGCTGTTTTCGTCAAAGTTTAATTTGAAGAATTCGGGCAATGTAATAGCAGCTTTGGTTTTACGGAACTTCATGGGCAAATAAGGGGCTTAATTTGTAAAAATACAAATAGAAGTTCAGGAAACGTTATGGTTTAATGACTTTAATTTAGGTTTAAGAGAAGAAAAGGTTTATAAGCTCATTTAGAAAACATTTATCGTATAGCTTATACGTTTATCATATTAAGGGAAGTATTTTTTAAATGTAGGATAATATACATGAATTTATTAGAATTTGTTTTACGTTAATGTGCTGAGTTAATTTTGAAAACAATTACTAAAATATGATTGGATTGTTTACAATAAACCATATTTTTACTTTAACCAAATACAATTAAAAATGAAGGTATATTTAAACGAACCCGATGATGATCTAGAGCCTCTGACAGATGTTAATGAGATTGAGGAAATTTATAAAGACATGTATGATACAGAAGATCCTGATTTTGACAGCGAACAAATTTGGGATGATGCCAATAACTTTGATGATTAGTGAATATTAGCGGCAAAAAATTAATAAGTTATCCTAACGGTAAACGTTTGTGGGATGGAAAGAAAGTTTATTACAAGAACGGCAAAATAGCTTGGGATAGCGTAATGGCCTTTTTCCCTAATGGTCAAATAGCTTTTGTAGGACACAAATGTTTTCATTACAATGGCACTATTTTTTGGGATGGTCACAAAGCATTTGATGAAGATGGTAATTCCTTACCTTTTAAGAGTATAGCCTTAATATTAGATTCATCTCTCGCGCTTTTATGTGATAACCATAGTATAGAAATTGACATAATGAGGGGAGAACATAGATTTATTTTGAAGATGTTTTAATTTTGTAATTTATCTGATAAGATATACCTTTGCATTATAATATTGCCTTATTATTCATTACGCTTTAATAGTGCACTCTAAAAAAATAATTGTAACCCGGACTTGCTCCGGGTTTTTTATTTTACCGCAATCCTCTCCCTATAATTCCGTAACTTGCCATTACATTTTTACAATAATATGATAGAGACAGAACGCAAGTTTTTAGTACTTAACGATAGTTACAAGCAACAGGCTTATACACAAAAACGCATTGCACAGGGTTATTTAAGTTCGGTACCCGAACGTACCGTTCGCGTGCGTACCAAAGGCGACCGGGGATTTTTAACCATAAAAGGCAAAAGCAACGAGAGCGGCACGAGCCGTATGGAGTGGGAAAAAGAAATTTCTGTAGCCGATGCTGAGCAGCTTCTTGCTCTTTGCGAAAAAGGCGCTATTGATAAAATAAGGCATGAGGTAAAAGTGGGCAGCCATATTTATGAGGTAGACGAGTTTTTTGGCGATAACGCCGGACTCACAGTTGCCGAAATTGAACTTGCCGACGAGAATGAAGAATTTATAAAACCCGAATGGCTGGGCGAAGAGGTAACGGGTACAGAACGCTACTACAACGCTTACCTGAGCCGCAATCCCTACAACTCATGGCAATAAGCAATTTTGTATATGAAGTTATCATTATTGGTGGTGGCCCCATAGGTCTTGCCTGTGCCATAGAAGCGCAGGAAAAGGGCCTTAGTTATGTTGTTTTAGAGAAAGGTGCGCTTGTTAATAGCCTGTTTAATTACCCACTGTACATGACGTTTTTTTCTACTGCCGAAAAGCTTGAGATAGGCAATGTGCCTTTTAGCTGCATTGCACCAAAGCCCGGCCGCCAGGAAGCGCTGGAATATTACCGCAACGTACACAAGCATTTTAACCTGCACATTAAAATGTTCGAAAGGGTTATCTCTATTAATAAACAGGGGTCGGGTATGTTTGTAGTGCATTCCAGTAAGGATTGGTACAACGCCCGCAACGTAGTTATAGCTACCGGTTTTTATGATATCCCTATTTACATGATCGTACCGGGCGAAAACCTGCCACAGGTGCGCCATTACTATAAAGAGGCGCATGAGTATGCTTTTAGCAAAGTACTGGTTGTGGGTGCCAACAATTCATCTGTAGATGCGGCACTGGAGTGCTGGCGCAAAGGTGCCGAGGTAACGATGGTTATTCGCCGTGACCAGATAAACGACCGGGTAAAATACTGGGTGAAGCCGGATATAGAAAACCGCATTGCCGAAGGCAGCATTAAGGCCTATTTTTATTCGGAAGTTACCGAAATTCGCGATGGCGAGGTAGATATTTTTACGCCGGATGGCACCGTAACACTTGAGAATGATTTTGTGCTGGCATTAACAGGCTACAGGCCGGATATTGATTTTCTGAAAAAATCGGGTATTAATGTAAGTGAAGGTTTAGAGTGCACGCCGCAGTATGACCCTGAAACAATGGAAACCAATGTGCCGGGGCTTTACCTTGCCGGCGTGGTTTGCGGCGGGCTGGAAACCCACAAATGGTTTATAGAGAACTCCCGGGTACATGCCGGCATGATAGTAACCGATATATTATCTCAGGGATAGGTTAAAGATCAAAACACTATAAAAACAAAAAAGCCTCACATTGTGTGAGGCTTTTCGTTTTACTTGTATAGCAGACTGTGTATACTATTACTAAGTCTGTACAATCTCTTAACAGTAATTAATTAGTCCGTGATACGAACATTAACTGCTGTTAAACCTTTTTTGCCGTTTTCTACTTCGTATTCAACTGAATCGTTTTCTCTAACCTGATCTTCAAGTAAACCTGAAATGTGAAAAAACACATCTGCATTACCATTAGAAGGTACAATAAATCCAAATCCTTTTGCTTCGTTGAAGAACTTTACTTTTCCTGATTCCATAATATATATTAATTACCGCAAAAGTGTAACAATTAATTGACTATACCGCACGTTTGGGCATTTATTTTCTGTAAGAATACAAAATTTAGTGCTTTTGTACTATTATCGCTACCTTTTGTAGTCGTTATTGCTGCCTTAGGGGGTATTTGGGACAGCCCAAATGTGAAAACGATATAGTTGAGGTGTATTGAAGTCTCCCTTACAATGTAGATGCAGGGATTTTTTGAATGTCTCAAATGTTTAATGCGCTCAGTATAAAGGTATGATGCTACCTATTCTACAAGTTTTGGTATTGATCCCAGATGCTCTAACGAACAACTAATTTTAAACGAAAAAAGCCTCACATTGCTGTAAGGCTTTAAAAAGCTCCCCTAGAAGTTGTTTTGTCGAACCGATTTACCGAAGATTTGAAGAAATTACACCACTTGTATAATGATATTACATGATGATGAGCTGCGAAATTGTAAATACGCACAAGTACTTAAAAATAACTAATCTAAATGATAACAAGTGGATATTAGGAAATTACATATTAAAATCATTAATTTGAATTGTTAATTTTTAATTACAAAAACTATGTCTTGGAGCAAATATTTAAATAAGGAAAGAATAAAACCTTCTACAATTACATTTGACGATAATATAAGAAATGCCTTTGAAAGCGATTTCGGACGTGTGATTTTTAGTCCAGCGATGCGAAGAATGCACGACAAAACGCAAGTTTTCCCATTAACTACTGACGACCACATACATTCCAGATTAACACACTCAATGGAAGTAATGGCTATCGGCTACTCATTAGGAGTTAAAATTTGTGCGGATATAGATTTTGTTGACAAAACGGGTGAAACTAAAGAAAATCTTTTAAGGGCTATTCCTGTAATTTTAAAAAATGCATGCTTGGTTCATGATATAGGTAATCCACCCTTTGGGCACTTTGGTGAGACTGTTATTCAACAATATTTTAAAGACTTATTTGAGAAAGCGATAGTTTTGAAAAGTGCTGATGAAATCACAGACGTAGTTAAAGAAAAAGCTAAAAAGCATAATAAAAGAGTATTTGTTTTAAGTGATAAACAAATGGAAGACTTCCAACTTTTTGATGGAAATGCTCAAGGATTCAGAATTTTAACAAGATTACAAGCGTTAAATAACGAATTTGGGCTTAATTTGACTTATGCTACCCTAGGAGCATATTTAAAATATCCAAACGCTGATGATATTAATGATGACATTGCTACAAGTAAAAGAGGAGTATTTCAATCTGAAAGAGATTATTTAGATACAATAGTTAATGAATGCGGCTTAAAGGATAGTAATGGTCTGAATATGAGACATCCATTGTCATTTTTAATGGAAGCGGCAGATTCTATATGTTATTATACGATGGATATTGAAGACGGTTTTAGTAAGGGTTGGTATAACTATGAAGATATTGAAAATCATTTAAGGCTTAAGATAGATACTAGTGGGAAGACGACACAGATACCCGAAACAGACGATAAAGATTTGCTTAAAGAACTGGACAGAATCAATAACATACCATATGGATACGGCAAAGAAATTTCAAAAGTCGTCGCCTTAAGAATTTACCTTATTGAGAAACTTGTAAACTTAGCAACAACTAATTTTTTGAATAATTTAGAGGACATCTGTCAAGGTAAATACAGAGTAGAGCTTGTAAAGGATGATATAAATTACAATCTCGCAAAGAAGCTTGCAAATTTCTGCGGGAAATACATTTTCCCTAAGAGGGAAATTTTATCATTGGAATTAACTGGTCACGCTGTTTTAAAAGGGTTAATGGACTACTATATTGACTTAATATTTCATGAAGAAAAAAAATACAGGGAGCGTGCTAGCGGTATGATTTCAAATAGTATATATAGAGCAGTCCAAATGGAAAATAAAACACCTGAAAATGACAAAGATATTAGTAAATTTGATGATTATTCTAAACTTAGGATTATTGTTGATTTTATAACAGGGATGACAGACCAATTCGCGTTAGACCATTATCAAAAATTAAGTGGGCAAAAGATTAGTTGATATTAAAAAAGATGTAGACAATTCACGGTTACTCTTTTTGGAATACCTTAAGAGTAATCTTGATGATGATATTTGGGGATTACTGTGCGATTTAAGTCAGTATACTGATGTATATATCTTTAGCGGAATTATACGTAATTTTTTCCTAAAAAAGACTGAGTTCCGTGATTTAGATTTAATTATAAATAAAACTATAGACGTTGAAAAAATATTGAAACTGTTAAATATTAAATTTCGGCTTAACAGTTTTGGAGGTTATAAATTAAATATAAACAATATTAATATTGACCTTTGGTACTTAGAGGACACTTGGGCTTTAAAGCAACAAGGAACTATTGATTTCGAACTATATAAATACATACCATCAACCGCATTCTTTAATTTTTCTGCTATTATTTATTCGTTGAGAGAAAAACAATTCTACTGTAAAAATCATTTCCTAAGTTTCTTACGTGAAAGAAAGATAAATTACGTTTACAAGCCAAATGCCAATTATGCTCTTTGTATAATTAATAGCTTTTATTATTCTGAAAAGTATAATTTGAAACTTGCTGTAAAATTGAAAAGTTATCTAACTCAGCTTCATCGAAAAAAATTAGATTATGCAGAAATACAACTAAAACATTTTGGAGAAATACTATATTCAGATGAAGACATCAGCAATAAAATAAAAGATTTAAATAAATAAAAACCACCTCTCACAAGGTGGTTTTTTTACTTACTGCTGTCTTTCTTAGGTGGCGGCGGTGCTTGATATGTAGGCAATGTATTGCTACATAGTTTGCCTTCGCCTCTCTGAAACTGCCCATTATTACCTAAACTACCGCGTTTTTGCTGAGAATTACCTCCCGATTTTCCTTTGTCTTCACTCATAATTAAACTGTATAAATATAGTATAGCACCCGTTAGACTCTTCTATAGTCTTATGTCCAAAAGCTTTAAGCATAGTCCTTATATCTGATTCTTTGCCTAGGTATCGTTACTCTTGGACTATAACCAACCCCGATAGCTATCGGGCTATGACTAACAGATGCTCTAACTAACACCTAAATTATAAGCATAAAAAAAGCCTTACATTACTGTAAGGCTTTTAAAGCTCCCCCTCTTGGGCTCGAACCAAGGACCCTCTGATTAACAGTCAGATGCTCTAACCAACTGAGCTAAGGAGGAAACTGTATATTGTTTCGTAACTTTTATAAGGCTATTAGCCCTTTAAAATTACCTGGTTTTTCTCGTTCTTAAAGGCTAATGTTTCGCCTTTATTGCGGTGCAAATATATAACCATTTTTCAGTTTCGCAAAAAAAATATCAAAAAAAATTAAACTTTTTTTCGAGCCCTAATTCACGATCAATTGGTAGATGTCTTTACCAAAAACTAAAGCCATAAGGCTTAACAAGATAACCATCCCTACGGTCTGCACAACACCTGCTGCTTTGTCTCCCAGCCTGCGCCCGGTAACCATTTCGGCAATGGTAAATATAGCATGACCACCATCAAGACCCGGTATAGGAAGGATGTTCATAAACGCAAGCCCTATAGAAAACAGTGCGGTAAAGTTCCAAAAGAATTCCCAGTTCCATGAGGTAGGCAGTTTAGATGCTATACCCACAACACTTGTAACCTGCTTATAAGCACCCGTACTTGGGCGAAGGATTAATTTAAACTGCTTAATGTTATACACTATAAGATCGTAAGACTCGCGCATAGCAACCGGAATGGCCGAGAAGAAGTTGTAGTGCTCTTTAATTATATATTCTTTCTCTACAGTAGGTTTTTGCCTGATACCTACTATACCCAGGCTGTCTACACCGGTGTTAACTTTAAGCGGCTGCCCACCCCTTACTATATCAAGCTCTATTGCACCTTTTTTGTGTTTAAAAGCCTGCTCGCTAAGCTGCCCTACGTACATAAACTTTTTACCCTGCACTCCCACTATTTGGTCGCCCACTTTAAGGCCGGCCTTATCTGCACCCGATGATGGAGAAACAGAATCTATTGTTACACTGTTAACCATAGGGTGCATAAAATCGCGGCCTTCGGTTTCCAGTATCATTTTTTTACTCTCGTCGCTTAGCGGTATGGTAACGGGCTTGCCGTCGCGCAGTACCTCAACATTATCACCAAGAAGCACATCAAGCACCATCCTGTCAAAACGCGGCTGGTATTTGCCATCAGCTTTAATAATTTTATCGCCGTCTTTAAAGCCTACTTTTTTTCCGGTTTCGCCAAAGGCAAGGCCATCCTGCTGGGTAACCTCTGTAGAAATATATTTTTTACCATACGTACTGTATACTACAGTAAAAATTAGCCAGGCAAGCAATATATTTACAATAATACCACCCATCATGATTATAAGGCGCTGCCAGGCCGGTTTGGAACGAAATTCCCACGGCTGTGGTTCGCTCTTTAACTGCTCCGTATCCATGCTTTCGTCTATCATTCCTGATAATTTAACATATCCTCCTAACGGCAGCCAGCCCAAGCCCCACTCTGTTTCGCCTATTTTTTTCTTGAATAATGAAAATCCCGCGTCCATAAAAAGGTAGAATTTCTCTACTCTTACTTTAAACATTTTTGCGGTTATGTAGTGACCAAATTCGTGCAGTATTACCAGTATAGACAACATTAATACCAACTGTGCAATCTGAATAAGTGTATCCATTTTTAAGTTTTAATTCAACAAAGTAACGCACAAAAATAGTGTTTTCTGATTTACTTACTACTATTTAAATTTTGAAGCATATATTTAAATGTTTGTTAATAATGACGAATGCAATTTGCAATTAAACATTGCGGGGTAACTTTACAATTATTAAATTTAATCCGTAAGATTATTCATGCGGAAATATTTTGGGTTTCACCTTAAATCCCTGCTATTATGATAAAGCCACTACCCTACTTATTATTACGGCTATTACTGGGCATGAGTTTTTTTGGCCACGGGCTGGTACGCCTGCCCAAACTTGCCAAATTTAGTGAGTGGATGGTGCAGTCGTTCTCTAAATCGATGCTGCCCGAAGCTTTAGTAACTCCCTTTAGCTACGTTCTCCCTGTAGCCGAATTACTTACAGGCCTACTATTACTTGCAGGATTATTTACCCGCGCGGGACTTGTAGCAGCAGCTGCCATTATGCTTGCGCTGATATTCGGGTCATCCATGATAGAAGAGTGGAACGCCATCCCTTCGCAACTTATTCACGGCGCTATTGCCGCTTACTTACTAAACCATATCGAAGCCAACCGACTGTCGGTTGATCATAAACTAAAAAACTAAACTATGTCATTATTTTCTATCCTCCAGCTTAAAAGCATCATATTAAAGAACCGAATTGTTATATCACCAATGTGCCAATATTCTGCCGAAGACGGCTTTGCTAACGACTGGCACCTTGTGCACCTTGGCGCACGTGCCATAGGCGGGGCGGCCCTTATTATTCAGGAAGCTACGTCAGTATCGCCCGAAGGCAGGATTTCGCCCGAAGATCTGGGTATTTGGAGCGATGAGCACATTGAAAAATACAAACAGATAACGGCCTTTATACAGGCGCAAAACGCATTCCCGGGTATTCAGCTCGCACATGCAGGCCGTAAGGCAAGCACATCGGCGCCGTGGCAGGGCAACCGCAAACTTACGCTCGAAGAAAATGGCTGGCGCACCGTTGCCCCAAGCCCCATTCGCTATAGCGAAGATGAGGAACACCCACCATTAGAATTAGATAAAGAGGGTATTGCAAAAGTAATAGCCGATTTTAAGGCTGCTGCCAAAAGGGCTCTTGAAGCGGGCTATAAAGTTGTAGAAATTCATGCTGCACACGGTTACCTTATCCATCAGTTTTTGTCGCCATTATGTAACCAGCGTACCGACGAATATGGCGGAAGTTTTGATAACCGGATCCGTCTTTTATTGGAAATTGTGGATGCTGTGCAAAGCGAATGGCCTGTAGATTTACCATTGTTTGTTCGTATAAGCGGAACCGACTGGGCCGAGGGCGGATGGAACGAAGACGAATCGGTTGAATTAGCCAAAAGGTTAAAACATACCGGTGTAGATGTTATAGATTGCTCATCGGGCGGGGCGGTATCGCACCAGCAAATCCCTGTTGGACCAGGCTACCAGGTGCCTATTGCAAAACGTGTTAAACATGAGTCGGGATTATTGTCGGGTGCCGTAGGCCTTATTACCGATGCTAAACAAGCCGAAGACATCATTAAAAATGGCGAAGCCGACCTTGTTCTTTTCGCCCGCGAATCGTTACGCGACCCTAACCTTCCGTTACGGTTTGCCCATGAGCTCGATGTAAATGTACTTTGGCCTAAGCAATATGAAAGAGCCATGCAAAAACAGGGCAGGGCATTTTAATTTTCGAGAAATGCTAATTTATAACTGAAAAATCTCAACCAAGATTCTTCCTTCGTCAGAATGACAAATCACATCCATAAGCCTATAGGTTTATGTAAATAAATATAATTCCCATTCCAAGTTCCTCTTTAGAGACGGGTTGGGGTGAGGACAAATAAGTTACAATGCAAAAAAAAATTAAAACAGCCCTGCTGTCTTACGGCATGTCGGGCAAAGTATTTCATGCACCATTTTTACAACTCCATGAAGGTTTCGAACTTGTAGGGAGCTGGGAACGCAGTAAACATCTTATTCAGCAGGATTATCCCGAAGTTAAAAGCTATGCCACTTTAGAGGAAGTTTTAGCCAGCGATGCCGAACTTATAATAGTAAATACTCCGGTAGACACCCACTACGAATTTGCCAAAAAAGTACTGGAGGCAGGAAAGAATGCCCTGGTAGAAAAAGCATTTACCACCACAGCTGCCGAAGCATTAGAGCTACTTAACCTTGCCAAAGAAAAGGGACTTAAGCTTGCCGTTTTCCAAAACAGGCGCTGGGACTCTGACCTTAAAACGGTTAAGAGTGTGCTTGACCAGAAACTTCTTGGCGCAATAGTGGAGGCCGAAATACGTTTTGATCGTTATAACCCTAACCTTAGCCCTAAAGCATGGAAAGAGGGCGCCAATGCCGGTGCCGGTGTATTAAAAGATCTTGGCCCACATATTATAGACCAGGCCATTTACCTCTTTGGGTATCCGGAAGCTGTTTCGGCAGATATTCGTACACTCAGGGAAGGCTCTCAGGTAGATGACAATATAGATATTACACTGTTTTATGCCGATAAGCGCGTTCGCCTGCATGCCGGTTTCTTTAACCGCGAGCAACTGCCGGCTTACATAATTCAGGGGCGTAAAGGCAGTTTCTTTAAAGACCGTGGCGACATACAGGAAGACACTCTTAAAACAGGAGCAGAACCTAACCAGACTGATTGGGGTACCGAACCCATAGAGAAATCTGGCCTGTTACATACCGAAGTTGATGGTGTGGTAATACGCCAAACCATCCCTACCCTACAGGGCAATTACTACGACCTATTTGAGGGTTTGTATAGATCGATTACCGAAGATAAACCGGAACCCGTTACTGCCGAAGATGGCTTAAGGGTAATGAAAATTATAGATGCTGCCAGCGCAAGCAGCGAACAAAAGCGCGTGATTAATTTATAATACAAAGAATTACTATCATGGAAAAAAGACAATTAGGCACTACCGATTTGCACGTATACCCTGTAACCTTTGGCGGTAATGTTTTTGGGTGGACCATAGATGAGAAAAAATCGTTCGAAATACTGGATGCTTTTACCGGCGCAGGCTTTAACTTCATTGATACTGCCGACGTATACTCGCGCTGGAAATCGGGTAACGAAGGTGGAGAGAGTGAAACCATTATAGGCAACTGGTTAAAAAAGAACAAGAACCGCAACGAGGTTATTATTGCCACTAAAGTGGGCAGCGATCTGGGCAACGGTAAAAAAGGCCTCGCCAAAAAATACATTTTGCAGGCAGCCGAAGATTCGCTTAAACGGTTACAGACCGACCATATTGATTTGTACCAAACCCATTTTGACGACGAAAGCACACCTATTGAGGAAACCCTTGAAGCTTATGCTCAGTTAATTAAAGAAGGTAAAGTGCGCCACATTGGAGCATCTAACCTTTCGCCCGACCGTTTGAAAGAATCGTTAGAGGTTGCTGCAACAAATGACCTGCCGCTTTACCAAACCTTTCAGCCGGAGTACAATTTGTACGAAAGGGAAAAGTTTGAGAATGGACTGGAGCCTCTATGCCTTGGCAATAACCTTGGCGTACTTAACTACTACTCGCTTGCCAGCGGATTCCTTACCGGCAAGTACCGCTCTAAAGACGATCTTGGCCAAAGTGCACGCGGCGGCGGCGTAGAGAAATATCTTGACGACCGCGGTTTTAAAATCCTTGCCGCGTTAGACGAGGTTTCTAGAACCCTGAACTCTAATCCGGCTACGGTTGCACTGGCATGGCTTATACACCGCCCGTCGGTTACTGCGCCTATTGTGAGCGCCACCAGCATAGAACAGCTGCAAAGCATTATTAAAGCCCCGGACCTTGCTATAACCGCTCACGAAATTGAGCTGTTAACGCAGGAAAGTGCGTGGTAATTCTCCTAACCTGAAAGGTTTTTAAAACCTTTCAGGTTTAAACAATATTCCATTATAAAATACCTGCAAGGTTTTGGAAACCCTGCAGGAACTCAAAATTATGAAAGTATTTACAACACGCAAAATGCCGCAGGCAGGCATAGACCTTTTAGAAGCCGAGGATTATAAAGTAACCCAATGGAGCGAAGACAGAGAACTTACGCAGGAAGAACTTATAGACCATTGCAAAGCTGCCGATGGTTTACTACTATCGGGGCGCAGAAAGGTTGACACGGCTTTTTTAGAAGCATGCAGCCATTTAAAAGTGATCTCGTTATTTTCTGTTGGGTATGATAATGTAGATGTAGCTGCAGCCACTAAGTTTAAGATCCCCATTGGGCATACGCCCGATGTGCTGAGCACAGCAACTGCCGATACTGCCTTTTTATTACTGCTGGCCACATCGCGTAAAGCATTTTACCATCATAAAAGGATCGCTAAGGGCGACTGGGATTTCTTCTCCCCTTCTGCTGATCTGGGTATCGACATTCACGGTAAAACGTTGGGTGTGTTAGGCCTTGGTAATATAGGTTTTGAGATGGCGAAGCTGTGCAAAAATACTTATGGTATGAACATTATCTACCACAACCGAAGTAATAACGAAATGGCAGAAAAAGAACTGGGCGCCAAAAAAGTTTCATTTGAAGAGTTGTTGCAGCAAAGTGATGTGATATCAGTGCACGCTAACTTAACCGATGAACTTAGAGGCATCTTCAACAAAGAAGCTTTTGCAAAAATGAAGCCTGATGCCATTTTCATTAATACGGCACGCGGCGGCATCCACAATGAAACCGACTTAAAAGAAGCTTTAGAAAACGGCAACATTTGGGGTGCAGGGTTGGATGTTACCAACCCCGAACCTATGGATAAAAACAATGCACTCCTTGATATGCCCAATGTATCGGTACTGCCGCATATAGGTTCGGCCGTACAGGAAACGCGCGATGCTATGGCAGTGCTTGCTGCAAAAAATGTTATTGCAGCACTTAAGGGCGAGAAGCTGGTTAAGTGTGTTAACCCGGAGGTATATGATAAATAGCATTGGCTTGTTTCACACAATGGCAACTACCTGAACAATCACAGCATTTGCCCAAATTATTAAAAAATGAAAACAATATTAAACCTTATCCTGCTTGTGGCAATGACCATATCGGCTCATGCTCAGGATAAGCCTCTTGAAGTTTCGGGCCTTATGCTCGAAAATATTAAGTACCCTTTCCCTGTTAAGGAAATAAACCTCAGCATACAGGGACAAAAACTGGTTATGGCATATATGGATGTACAGCCCGCCACGCCTAATGGTAAAACCGTGGTGCTGTTGCATGGTAAGAACTTTAGCGCGGCATACTGGGAACAAACTGCAAATGCACTTTCTAAAGATGGGTACCGTGTTATCATGCCCGACCAGATAGGGTTTGGCAAATCATCCAAACCTACTAACATACAGTACAGTTTTCAGCTATTGGCACAAAATACAAAAGCCATATTAGATGAGCTTAAGGTATCTAAAATATATCTTTTGGGGCACTCTATGGGCGGCATGGTAGCTACCCGCTTTGCATTAATGTATCCGGGCACGGTAGAAAAACTTATCCTGGAAAACCCTATTGGGCTTGAGGACTGGAAAACCGTTGTGCCGTACCAAAACGTAGACGACTGGTATGCTGCCGAGCTAAAACAGGATTACCAAAAAATGAAGGACTACCAGCTTAAATTTTACTACGATAATAAATGGAAACCCGAATACGACCGCTGGCTAAACATCAACGCCGGGTGGACGCTGAATAAAGACTACCCGGTAATTGCAAAAAATGCAGCGCTTACGTATGACATGATCTTTACCCAACCTGTTGTCTACGAATTTGAGAACCTTAAAATGCCTGTGCTGCTTATTATAGGCCAGCGCGACCGCACGGCTTTAGCCAAAGGCAAAGCGCCAAAAGATGTTCAGGAAAAGCTGGGCAACTACCCTGTTTTAGGGCGCGAGACTGCAAAGAAAATAAAAAACGCTACCTTAGTAGAAATAGACAATGTGGGCCACCTGCCGCACATAGAGGCTTACGATAAATTTATAGGCCCGTTTAAAGAGTTTTTAAAGAAGTAAGGGTGTTGTATATTTGCAAATTATGGATACCGAAATAAACTTATCACGCAAGGTTCGCAAGCCGCTCAAAGCGTATAAAGAGGCAAAACAAAGCTACCTTAATCGCATGCGCCTGGCCGTATCGCTTTTTTATTTTTCTATGGGGCTTACGTTTGCCACATGGGCAAGCCGCATACCCGATATTAAAGAAACGCTGCACCTTAGCGAGGCTGATCTTGGTACCGTGCTCTTTTCTATACCCTGCGGGCAGTTGCTCATGATGCCTTTCTCTGCCCGTATCGTGGTAAAGTATGGTAGCAGCAAAACTGTTGTTATGGGCATTATTATGTATATAGCCGCAATGGTGTCGTTAGGTTTTGGCAGTGAACGCTGGCACCTTATGCTGTCTTTGTTCTTTTTTGGGGTATTTAGTAATTTTACCAATATATCTGTCAACACACAGGGTTTACTTACCGAAGGTATTTTTAAAAAACCCATCATGTCGTCGTTTCACGGCGCTTGGAGCCTTGCCGGTTTTACCGGTGCGCTTATAGGTTTACTAATGATGAACATTGGCCTGCCGCCGCGTATTCACTTTGCTGTAGTAGCACTATTACTATATATCGTTATTGCTTTAAACTTTCGCCACCTTGTAAAAACAAGGCCTGCAAAACCGCAGGCTATAGAAGCAGATAAACAAAAAGGCTTGCTCCCCAAACTTAACCCGGCGCTGGTATGGCTTGGAGTTATAGGTTTTTGCAGTATGGTAAGCGAAGGTATCATGTTCGACTGGAGCGGTGTATATTTTAAAGAAGTGGTAAAAGCACCGGAATCGCTTGTAGTTCTTGGCTATACCTCCTTTATGATCATGATGGCATCAGGCCGTTTTATAGGCGATAAGGTAACGGCACGTTTTGGCCGTAAAAGGGTATTGCAGGTAAGCGGCGTGTTGATTTCGGGCGGTATGTACCTTGCCGTATTTTTGCCTTATATAATTCCGGCAGCTATTGGCTTTATGCTGGTGGGGCTTGGCGTTAGTACCGTGGTACCGGGAGTATACAGCATTGCAGGTAAAACCCCGGGTATAGAGCCAAGTAAGGCACTCACGGCAGTATCGAGCGTTAGCTTTTTAGGGTTCTTAATAGGCCCGCCTGTTATTGGGTATATTGCCCATGCTGTAGGCCTTAAAATGTCGTTCGCGCTGATAGGAATATTTGGCATAGGGATTGCCTTTTTGGTCAACAGGGTTAAGGCGATAGAATAGTGATTAGTAATCAGTGTTGAGTGGCAGTAGGCAGTTTATTCGTTGAGAAAGTCACAGTCGCAGTCGCAGTTTACAGGAACTTCACTCAGATAAAATACATATAAATAATTCTTAGTCTCCATGCAGCTACTGCCTACCGGGACTGAGACTGAAAACCAAATAAAATGGAATACAGAAAAATAGGAAACAGTGATCTTGAATTATCAGTAATAACCTTTGGCGCGTGGGCTGCCGGAGGATGGATGTGGGGCGGAACTGAACGCAGTGGCTCTATTGATGCCATTCGCAAATCGTATGACGAGGGTGTTACCTCTATAGATACCGCACCTGTTTACGGGCAGGGCGACAGCGAAGAGATTGTTGCCGAAGCATTGCAGGGTATTGCACGTGATAAGGTACAGATCATTACCAAATATGGCATGCGCTGGGACCTGGCAAAAGGCACCCTTGCCATGAAAAGCAAAGACAACAGCGGCAACGATATTGACATTTACAAATATGCAGGCCGGGAAAGCATCATAAAAGAATGCGAAGACAGCCTGCGCAGGTTAAAGACCGATTATATTGATTTGTACCAAATTCACTGGCCGGATGTAACCACGCCTATTCAGGAGACTATGGAAACCGTTGCCGAACTTATTAAACAGGGCAAAGTGCGCCATGCAGGCGTTTGTAATTATACTGCAGAACAGGTTGCCGAAGCTAATAAATATGTAAATATTGTTAGCGACCAGGTGCCCTACAGCATGGTAAAGCGCGATATAGAAAAGGAATTAGTGCCTTATTCGCTCGAAGCTGTAAAATCCATCATTGCTTACAGCCCGCTGGAGCGCGGTTTGCTTACCGGAAAAATGAAACCCGGTTACACCTTTGAAGAGGGCGACCACCGTGCTAACATTCACTTTTATAAAGATGAGAACCTAAAACGCACTAATGAGTTTTTAGACAAACTACGTCCGCTTGCTGCCGAGAAAAATGCTACGCTATCGCAACTTGTATTGCGCTGGACTATTGAGCAGCCCGCCATTACCATTGCTTTGGCAGGGGCCAGGAATGCAGAGCAGTCGGTACAAAATGCAAGGGCAGTAGATGTTAAACTCAACAAAGAAGAACTTAGTTTTATTACTACATTGATTAACGAACTTCATTTGGTAAAGTAGCCTATCAAACATATATGCATAAATCAACCTGCAAGCTTTTAGAAATTTTGCAGGTTTTTTTGTGTAAATTTTAAAAAGTACTACGATTTTATAACCCTTTCAGAATTTAAAAACAGGCGTGTTAAACAATTCCCATTTTTTAGTGACCTCTCGTTTTTCCTAATTGTTTCCTATTTGCAGCCATAGTTTTGGTGCAAATACAACGATTATGAAGATTTTATTTACTGCCATAACGCTCCTTTTAATTTCGATAACTACTCATGCCCAGACTTTAGGAGATACGATAGCAAAAACAGAGATTCCTGCAAAACCCTTAAAACTTCACCATGCCGAACCGCTGTATGTAGACCTCATTCGCGATCTTGGTGCACGCAAAGGCGAGCACGAACTTAATGTGGGTTTTGGCATGAACGACGAAAAAGAATACATAGCCTATAAAGGTTTTGCCGAGTATGAATTTGCCGTAGCCAACAGATTAGGCCTTGAGGTAGAAGTGCCTTTTGAAATGTACGGGCATACCGCTAATAATGCACATGGCCCGCTACCCGGTAATCGCGTAGAGGGCATTAAACTTGCCACACAATACACCTTTTGGGTATCTAAAAAATACCAGACCTCTATCGCTGCAGGGTATATTCAGGAAATGGAATTTTCTACATTATCAAGCATCGACCATCATGGTAAATTGTTTGAAGGCAGTGCTTACAACCCCATTTTTATTGCAGCCAAAAGGCTTACACCGCACATACATACGCTTCTGTATACCGGCCCCGTTATGGAACAACTTTTTGAAACCAATACATGGAATACTGTAATGGAAGTAAATGCCAACCTGCACTATGTGTTTACTAACGGTAACTTTATAGGGCTGGAAACCAATATGGAATTTTCTGAAAATAAACCTTCTTTTGTATTACGCCCTCAGTTTAAAGTGGCGTTCTCGCCAAAGGTAAGTTTAGGTATTGTAGCAGGTATACCGGCATCCGGAGATAATCATAACATTAGTGCCATGACGCGTATGATATGGGTGCCGTAATAAATCTGTAGTAATCTGTTTAAATCCGCGTCATCCGCGTTCCACCCTTACTCCACTTTCTTAACTTCGAAATTCTCAAAAGTTACCGGAAAACTAAGCTTACCCGGAGCAGCCGCTACCATGCCGACCTGCACTTTTACATTTGGCGGAAAATATGCCAGGCGCAGCATCTCATAATTTTTACCGTCAAACGAATATTTTATTTCGGCATAATCCCCATTGCGCAACAGCTTTAACCAAACCGATTTTGGGCTGTCTTTACGGCTAATAACCGACCAGTCGGACACATCCCTGGTTACCACGGCACTTACGTTTTGTTTGCCGTCTACAAATTCTATCCCGGTTTTTATCCAGTTCTTTTCGTCGATGCGAATCATCAATCCCGCTTGGTGAAACAGTTCTTTATATTCACCGGTAACTTTTACGCTGACTTCAAAATTACCGTCTGCCTCAACATACGTAAAGGGGCCGTTATCGCGCTTAAAGCCATAATGTGTAACCTGCCAAAAGTCGGTACCCGGTTCTACTGTAAACGTTAGCTTATCGGGCTTACCCTCAATATTCTTCGGTTTATTAAGCCATTGCATTTCCTGCTTTTGGGCAAATGTAAAAGTGGTTGTAAGGAACAGGATGGATAGAAAGATGTTTTTCATTTTTGGAATTGATAATCGTTATAATCCAAAATTAAATATAAATATTGGTTGAATACCATCATTATTCTATAATCCGTAAAACACCTCAATAAAAAAAGCTTTTACAACCCACATAAGGGTTATAAAAGCTTATCAATGTATTTAAAAAATATAATTAAACTGCAAGTTCAAAGCTATCAACAGCTTTCTCTAAAGCGATATCCTGAATGCCGGGTATGCTGGTGCCCTCGGCGCGAAGAACAGTAATATCTGTCATTCCAATAAATGACAGCATACTTTTTAAGTAAGGAATGGCGTGGTCATAAGGCTGCATGGGCCCTTCTGAATAAATAGCCCCGGATGCCAGTGCTATATATACTTTTTTGCCGGTAATCAGGCCCTTTGCCCCTTCGGCACTATAGCTAAAAGTAACACCTGCACGGGCAATATTATCAAGCCATACTTTTAACGACGACGGGATGCTAAAGTTGATAAGCGGTGTGCTTATAACAACAACATCGGCAGCAAAAACAGTAGCTACAGCCTGGTCAGACTCTTTTAAAAGTTCTGTTTGTTCTGCTGTACGTAAATCCTGAGGTGTACGCATAGCAATGGTAAGGCTACCATTAAGGTGCGATAGCGGAAACTTTTCGAGGTCTATTACTGTTACTATTCCGGGTTCCGTAGCTTGTAGCTTTTCTATTATGGCATTTCCCAGTTGGGTGCTAACTGATTCTTCACCACGGGTGCTGCTGATTATGTGCAATATATTTTTCATGATCTTAAATTTAGTTTACAGTTATTATAAATCAAAATTACATACATTTACTAACCAAATGTTAGTAGTATACTTAAGGTTAGTACTAACATATAAGTTAGTTAAACAGTATAGTTATGGCAAAAGAACTTTCAATATCGTCCGATATATCGCCCGAAGCCTGTAAAGGCAGGCTAATAGCCGTAGGAGATGCACTTTACGTTATAGGCGGCAAGTGGAAGCTGCGCATTATCATTGCTCTATCTGAAGGGCACAGGCGCTTTAACGAAATACAACGTGCTATAGACGGTATTTCGGCAAAGATGCTTTCTAACGAGTTAAAGGATCTTGAAATAAACGGACTTATAAAACGCACAGTGTATACCGGTACACCGGTGGTGGTAGAATATGAACCTACAGAATACAGTGAAACCCTGGGCGAAGTACTGGAATCGTTATCGCAATGGGGAATCATGCATCGCGAAAAACTGCGAAGGGAAGGGTAATATTTACAAATGCATAGTTGTATGTAACTATTAAAATTTTCTTAAACAGGAGTTTTGACAAAAAATTGGCGCAGTTTTAGGTAAGGTGTAAGAAAGACTTACAATTACATTTTACAAAGTTTAACAACCTTAAAACAGAAAGGCCATGAAATCAGTCAGAAAATTACTTTTAGGTGTAGCGCTCTTTATAGGTGCTCTTGCGCAGGCACAGGTATCTGTAAATGTAAATATAGGCGCGCCGCCGGTGTGGGTTGCCGAAGCGGCCCCTACCGCACGCTACTATTACCTGCCAGATATTGCTACGTATTATGATGTTACCTCTAACCAGTATGTGTATGTAAGCAATAAACGATGGATACGTTCCCGCGCCCTGCCTCTTGCCTACAGAACTTATAACTTTAGAGGCCCTAAAGTAGTAGTGGCTAATTATAATGGCAATGCGCCTTACATACACCATGCTGTTTATGTAAAAAGATACCCACGCGTGCATAGAACCGGCAGGCCTGTTGCCTACGTTTCTGGCCCAAGGCATCATTATAAAGCTGTAAAGCATCATGGCAATCACGGTCGTGGGCATGGTCATGGCCACCACGGAAGACATTAACAGCAATCACCCATTTACACACTAATCAAGTTCTTACTAATTTTTAGAGAACTTTAGAATTTAAAGCTTAAATTTATGCTGATTTACTAAACTTACAGCAAAAACACACACGTCATTATGAAAACTTTTAAGTATTTAATTTTGGGGTTGCTTTTTATAAGTGCCTCCTTGTCTCAGGCCCAGGTGTCTGTTAATGTTAACATAGGTTCACCACCGGCGTGGGGACCTGCCGGATATAGCGATGTGCGGTATTACTACCTGCCCGACATAGATACTTACTACGATATTAATACATCTCAGTATATTTATGTAAATAACGGAAACTGGATTCGCGCCACTGCGCTGCCGCCTGCCTATAGAACATATAACCTTTATAATGGTTACAAGGTTGTAATTACCAATTACAGAGATGCAACGCCTTACGTGTATTACAAAACCCATAAAGCTAAGTACCCTAAAGGATATAAGGGCCCGGCACAAAAGAATATTGGAGTACCCCCCGGACTCGCTAAAAAAGGTGTTACCCATCACCCCGGTAATGGAAAAGCAAATAAAGGCAAGAGCAAAGGAAATGGCAATGGCCACGGAAAAGGCAAACATTAAAATATTTATAAACCGGCTAAGCCGGTTTTTTTGTGCTAAAACGCTAACCGAAAGGTTGGCGTTTTTTTGTATACGCTATGTTTTCTTACAATAAAATTTGTTGATATATAAATCTGAATGAGGCCAATAGTAGGCGGTCCGATTGACCTCACACACATAATTTTAAAGCATATGAATATCAGGGAAAAAATCGGTTTTAAAGTCAAATTTCTTAGAGAAGAAAAAGGCTTTTCGATTGAACAACTGGCTAATATCTCGAACGTTGACAGAAACTATATTTCTGATATCGAGAAAGGCCAAAGAAATGTTTCAATAACGATTATTGAAAAAATAATTCAGGGCCTTGACACAGATTTTCCAACTTTTTTTAATGATCCAAGATTTGAAAAATAAAATGAAAGAGACTTTATCAATAGCTGAACTTGATGGTAAGAAATTTAAATTAAAAATTTTCGAACCACAAGATGATAGCAAAGCGGTGATTACTCACTATCTGCATAACATAGATAATGGTGCCGCGAAATATTATGAAAAAGATGCGAAAAAATATCTTGACGGCTTTTTAAATTACAAGGAGGAAGAGGAAGAACTTAAAATTGTATCCGAAGTAGCAATACAACAACTACTGTTTGAAGTTAATGATGTACCCTTCCCCACTCCGGAAAATTACACTTTTAAATTCATTGATTTATTTGCAGGTATTGGGGGTTTTAGAATGGCATTGCAAAATTTAGGCGGAAAATGTGTTTACACATCTGAATGGGATCCACAAGCCCAAGTAACTTATCGAGCAAATTATGGTGAGGTTCCATTTGGCGATATTACGAAAGAACAAAATAAACAATATATACCAGATGGTTTTGATGTATTATGTGCAGGATTTCCTTGCCAGGCATTTTCAATTGCCGGTAAACGTGGCGGTTTTGAAGACACGCGCGGTACATTATTTTTCGATGTAGCTGAGATCATTAAAAGGAAAGCACCAAAAGCGATATTTCTTGAAAATGTAAAAGGTTTGAGAAATCACAATGGAGGGAAAACACTTGCTACTATCTTAAATGTTTTACGCAATGACTTAGGATATTTTGTTCCGGAACCTCAAATCGTAAATGCGAAAAATTTTGGAGTGCCTCAAAATCGAGAACGAATTTATATTGTTGGCTTTAGAAAAGACTTAGGAATAACCGAATTCGAATATCCCAAACCAATTGAAGAAGAAGTTTCTTTTGCGAAAATTAAAGAGAAAAAAGTAGTACCTACTAAATACTATCTATCCACTCAATACATGAAGACATTGCACGAGCATAAAGCCCGACATGCAAGCAAAGGTAATGGATTCGGATTTGAAATAATTCCGGATAGCGGGATTGCTAACGCAATTGTTGTTGGCGGAATGGGGCGAGAAAGAAATTTGGTTTTAGACCATAGAATTACAGATTACACTCCAACAACACATATTAAAGGAGAGGTAAACAAAGAGGGAATTAGAAAAATGACACCTCGAGAATGGGCTAGACTGCAAGGTTTTCCAGACGAGTTTAAAATTCCTGTAGCAGATGCTTCAGCATACAAACAGTTTGGTAATTCTGTTGCTGTACCAGCAATACAGGCTACAGCACAAAAAATTTTAGAAAAAATCATATGAGTAAACTAAATCAATTAGGAATAACTGTTGGGATAAATACTAAAGCCGATTTACTTTTTGAAAAATTATTCCCAAATTTTTTACACATAGAGTATGAAAAGCCCTCAGAATATATTTCCTATTGCTGGAATTTGTATAAGACTTTAGATAGTACTAATAGTCAAAACGGAAAGATATTTGAATATATTTTAGCCACCTTGCTTGTTCGAGAGGATATTTTGCCAGTATATTTGAGTGCTAAAGTTGCATTTGTTCCGAATGTCATTTATGATTTAATGTTTTATACTACTGAAAGAGGGCCAATTTGTTTTTCAGCAAAAACGAGTTTGAGAGAAAGGTATAAACAAGCAGATTTAGAAGCTATTGCATTAAAGTATGTTCACCGAAAAGCACTTAGTTACTTAATAACACTTGATGCAAATGAAGCACGCGGGGTAAAAGCTAAAATTAAATGTGGAGATGTTATTGGTCTAGATAATGTAGTAGTTGCAACGAGTCCAGAATTTGATGATTTAATAGTTGAGTTAAAAGAATATGAATTTTCTGAACCTCCTACTGTAAAAGTAATTCAAAGTAATCAAATTATAACCAGGGAAAAAGTCAGACTATTAGATTTATAATACAATGGATCGCCACACCCCTGAACAACGCTCAAAAAACATGGCTGCTGTTAAAAGCAAAGGCACTACATTTGAGATTTTGTTAGGGAAAGCTTTGTGGAATGCAGGATTACGGTATCGGAAAAACACAAAAACTGTATTTGGTAAACCTGACTTTACATTCAAGAAATATAAGGTAGCTGTATTTGTAGACAGCGAATTTTTTCACGGCAAGGATTGGGAGATTCAGCAACATACTGTTAAATCCAACAAAGACTTTTGGCTTAAAAAAATTGGCAGGAATATAGAACGCGACAAAGAAGTTAACGCCCATCTCCAGGAAAATGGGTGGACAGTACTCCGGTTTTGGAGCAAAGAAGTAAAAACGAATTTAGAGGGATGTGTTGCTATAATTCAGGATGCAATTGCATTACGGCAAATGGCAAAACCTTAACTTCTACTGCAAATCAATCCTCAACTTATTCTGCGTAAAAGCTTCCATAGCGGTAACATAATCTACTTCGTCCCAGTTGGTGTCTTCGTGAACGGTTTCAAACTCGTGGGCCCAACGGATAAATTCGGCAATATCTTCGCGGGAGTCGCCCGATGCAAAACCTTTTTGCCCGGCAATAAAGGCAATATCGGCAATAGCTTCAAACAGTTTATTAGCTTCTACGGTGTTCATCAATTCGTCCATACCTGCAGTTTTTTGATTATAATAATACTGTGCAATATTGTAAAAAAATCGACATAAAACGTAACCATTTTGTTAAGTTATTAACTTTTTTATGCACGCATAATACAGATGTATTATCTTACGAATTTGAAATTTAAAGGGTTAGCGATATTACGTTGAAAATTCGCTAACTTTATTCATTCATCACCAAATTTATGAATCTAAAACCCGATAATATTACGATTTAAATACAAACCCCATAAATTCTACCAGCACTGCAACTCTTTAACTTAAATTTTATATTTTTAACCCCATAAATTTACAGGGTATAATGGAAAAACAACTTGAAAAACGCTGGATAGTAGCTTTTGCAATTACTGCAGCCGTAGCCATAACAGGTTTATTTTGGGATCACGCCGCTGTTAGTGCGCCAAATGCTGATTTTAACAGCACCGACACTATTGTTCCTGCCGATGTTGCCTGGCTGCTTACAGCCTCATGCCTTGTGCTGCTCATGACACCCGGCCTTGCCTTTTTTTATGGCGGCATGGTGGGCCGAAAAAACGTAATAAGCACCATGCTTAAAAGTTTTATCTGCCTCGGTGTTATAAGCATGTTATGGGTAACGGTTGGTTTCAGCCTGTCATTTGGCAGCCCAATTGGTATTACTATAGACGGTACACATTATGGCCTTATAGGCAACCCTACCGACTTTGCTTTTTTTGATTATGTAGATGAGCACCCCAATTCTAAAATGGCGACTACAATTCCGTTTATATTGTTTGCCCTTTTCCAGATGAAGTTTGCCATCATTACCCCTGCTATTATTACAGGTGCCCTTGCCGAACGTATCCGTTTTGTATCGTTCCTGTTATTCATCTGCCTGTTCTCTATATGTATATATGCACCGTTGTGCCACATGGTTTGGCACCCTAACGGACTTTTGGGCAGCTACTTTCACGTTAAAGATTTTGCCGGCGGTACTGTAGTGCACATGAGTGCCGGGTTTGCCGCCATTGCCGGGGTATTGGTTATTGGCAAGCGCAAGCATTTAGAATATATACCTACTAACATTCCGTTTGTGCTTTTGGGCACCGGTTTGTTATGGTTTGGGTGGTTTGGGTTCAATGCCGGTTCGTCATTAGCGGCAAATCATACTGCAGCTATGGCGTTTGCTACAACAACCATAGCATCGGCATCGGCAATGCTTACGTGGGTGTTTTTCGACCGTATTAACGGGCGCAAGGTTTCGGCTTTAGGAGCCTGTATAGGTGCTGTGGTAGGCCTTGTGGCTATTACACCCGCTGCGGGCTTTGTATCGGTACCTAAAAGTATGTTCTTTGGCTTTATAGCCGCTATTGTAAGCAACATGATGGTAAACTGGAAAAGCCTGAAACGTTTTGACGATACCCTCGATGTTTTTGCCTGCCACGGTGTGGGCGGTATTATGGGTATGATCCTTACCGCTATTTTTGCCGAAGGCGAAAACGCAAGCCTTTTGCACGGCGGCTGGGATATCTTTGGCCACCACATGATCGCTTTGGTGCTTGTTGCTACCTTCTCGTTCTTTGGGGCGATAGTACTGTATAAAATTACTAACTTCTTTATTCCGCTACGGGTATCGGAAGAAGCCGAAGAGCAGGGCCTCGACCTCTCGCAGCATAATGAGATGCTGGGGTAAATACAGACACGAATTTCACTAATTACCACGAATTGTTTTTTGTGTAAATTTGTGAAATTCGTGTCAACACTATAATTATGAAAAAACTAATCCT